>C687J35021_10000398_pt1 | contig 34537 bp, 47 predicted proteins | sample RifCSPhighO2_12_FD_35021 | JGI IMG/M metagenome (IMG submission 35021) | reverse complement strand
ATTTCAGATCCTTTCACCAACAGCACCACAGGAGCCCACACAGTGAGCGCAGAACAGAGCAATCAGCACCGCGACAGTCAGGCCCAGGGCGGAAACCTCGTCGGTAAGGCGCCGTCCGCGCCCGTCCGCACGGTTCCAGACTTCCAGGGTAAGAGCGGTCAGAGCGACAACCAGTCGACGAATCGTCCGAAGGGAAGCACCTAGTAGGAGACTGCCTTGGGAGAGGCCGCCGCCGATACGGCATGTGGCCGTTACCACGCTGAGCCTGTTGCTTACAGCAACGGGTATGGCACCTTGTGCCAACGGCAAGCGTCTCGCAAGTCAATGGCCGCGTTCAAGCAGCGCGAACCTATCAGTCATTTGATCACACAGGCCCGCGCTCGCGCAAAGAAGCGCGGCTTGCCGTGTACCATCACGAAGGAAGACTTGGTAGTACCTGAACGGTGCCCAACTCTCCGCATTCTTCTGAATCAAGGAGACTTGCAGTCAGCGTACTCGTTGGATCGAGTACGGCCTTCCCTCGGATACGTGCCTGGTAATGTTCGTGTGATCTCGTTCCGGGCTAATAGTATCAAGCGGGATGCTACCCCGGAGGAGATTCAGGGTGTCGCAGACTACGCTCGCAGCTGATGGGTCCACAGTTTTTTCCGTCGAATTGCACCCTGGTCAGGTTGCTATTTACGGTTCGCTTGCACGCTTCAAGGTGTGCGCGGCGGGTCGTCGATTCGGCAAGTCACACCTCGCGGCTGTGAAGCTCGCGGAGGAAGGGTTGCGCACGGTCAAGGACTGGGTCGACGAGGCGGGCAACCGGCGAGTCTACCACCTGACTCAGGAGCACGGCGTCTATTACGTCGCTCCGACGTTCGACCAGGCGAAGCGCATCATGTGGCCAAAGCTATTCGAGCTTCTCGGCCCCGCAAGCACCGGCGGCCTGATCGCCAATTTCAACATCAACGACGGGTGGATCCAGCTCGTCGGAAGTGGGCGCAAGATCTACATCAAAGGGGCGGACAACCCTGACTCCCTCCGCGGTGTTGCGCTGTCATACGTCGTCCTCGACGAGTTCGCCGATATGAAGCCCGATACCTGGGACACGATCATCGAGCCCGCGCTCATGGACGTCAAGGGGGAGGCCCTCTTCATCGGTACGCCGAAGGGCAAGAACCACTTCTACAAGCTCTTCATGGCTGCGCTCCATCATGGGGTCGGCGGAGACGAGCCGAAGAAGGATTGGGCCGACTGGGAGGCGTTTCACTTCAAGTCGATCGATAACCCGTTCCTCGATGCGCGCGAAATCCAGCGCATGATGAACACGTCGAATCGGCCGTCGCATGTCATCCGTCAGGAGATCGAGGCCGACTTCGTATCCGGCTCAGGCGCGGTGCTGAAGCGCGAGTGGTTCCCGATCGTAGGCGCCGTCCCGGGCTTCATGGCCGGTGCGAGCACCCGCATCGGCACCAATCACATCGTGCCGACAGAGACCCGCCACGAAGGCCACGTCTACGTTACGGTCGATCTTGCTGGCTTCGTCAAGGAGTCCGGCAACAAGCGCATCCGTTCCGACGAGACGGTCATCGCAACGACGTTCGTCACCACGGACGCCTGGTACATTCTGGACATTCAGCATGGACACTGGGACGCCCGAGAGACCGCCCTTCGCATTATTCGTACTGTCAGCCAGCGTCCTTCTTGCCGGCTGGGCATTGAGAAGGGGGCTCTTGCTAACGCGATCGGACCGTATCTCGAAGATGAGATGCGACGCTTCTCCCGTTTCGTTACTCCAGAGCCCCTCTCTCATGGTGGCGCTAGGAAGATTGATCGCATTACGGGCGGTCTACAGGGGCGCGGTGAGCGTGGCCGCATTGTACTCCTGAAGGGGCCTTGGAATGAGGCGTTCCTCGAGCAGTGCGATGACTTCCCGGATCCGCTCGCCCACGACGACCTGCTTGACGCCGTCGCGTATGTCGACCAGATGAGCACTCCGTTCTACCACGGGGAATTACCTGCCGACGATTGGCAACCGCAGGATTTGGATGCCGGCTATTAAGTTCCGCTGCACCAACTGTGGTGCCTGTTGCCGCCGTATCGGGCTCCTCCCGGGCTTCCCTACGAAGACCAAGCCCGGCACCACAGAGTGTGAGCACCTGACGCGCGACAACCTCTGCGCGATCTACGAGACCCGCCCATCGCTGTGCCGCGTCGACCTCATGCGCCCGCGGGGCGTTCCTATCGCGACCTGGCACGCACAGAACGAAGAGGCTTGCCGCCAACTACAGGAATCTGCATGAGCTTCGTTCCAACGTCAGGCCAGAGCATCCTCGTCGATCCGCCGTCCGCCGACGGCCGGCCGACGTCGCCGACGCAGACAGGAACCGGTCTTGTGTCGTGGCTCGTAGGTAAGTTCCAGCCGTGGGAGCGCCACCGTGACGATGGGTACAAGGACCGCTGGGGGCGCTACTGGCGCCTGTGGCGAGGGCAGTGGGCGCAGGAAGATCGCAATCGAGTCAGTGAGCGCTCGCGTCTGATTGCCCCGGCGCTGTCACAGGCTATCGAAATGACCGTGTCCGAGATCGAGGAGGGCCTCTTTAGCAAGGAGGTCTGGTTCGACATTACGGATGACATCCAGGACCAGGAGAAGCTCGACGCGCTCCTGGCGCGGGACAACCTGCGTGAGGATCTGGCCAAGGTTAACGCTCCTGACGCCGTCGGTGAGGCCGTGCTGAACGCGGCGATTTTCGGCACGGGCATCATCAAGATGAATGTCGAAGTCGTTCGCGAGCAGAAGATGACTCGCGACGACGTGTCGAAGTCCCTGAAGACGCAGGGCGACGAGGTCGTCCGCGTGACCTGGGAGGCCATCCGTCCAGACGAGTTCGTGCCAGATCCGGCCGGTCGCCACACGGGCGAAATGCTCGGCATGTTCCACAAGGTCAAGAAGCCTCTGCACGTCGTGCTCGAGAAGATCGAGCAGGGGACGTACCGAGCTGACGCGAAGCAGTATTTGCATGGGTCGAACTGGAAGGGAGGCTCTGATACAGACATCGACCGCCAGGACCCGCAGAGCCTTCTCGCCGCCGACGAAGGCGATGAGGTCGAAATCCTCGAGTACCACGGTAAGGTGCCGGTATCCCTCCTGCACGGGGCATCAACACAGCGTGTAACCCGTGACGAGAACGGTAACATCCGCGTCGCGGTCGTGAACAGCATCGACGACATTCTGGCCGACGACGGTGGTGCGATGGTTGAGGCGATCGTGACGATCGCGAACCAGAACGTGCTTCTGCGCGCCATGGTCAACCCGTTCACTATGCATGATCGTTCGATCATCGCGTTCCAGTTCGAGAAGGTCCCTGGCCGCTTCTGGGGACGCGGCGTCGCCGAGAAGGGATTCAACCCACAGCTGGCGCTGGACTCAGAGATCCGTGCGCGCATTGACGCTCTCGGCTTCATCAGTTCTCCGATGATCGCCATCGATGGTGGTCGTGTCCCCCGCGGCTTCAAGATGGAGATCAAGCCCGGGAAGGTGTGGATCACCCAAGGCCCACCGGCCGACGTGCTCAACCCAGTCCAGATCGGAGCGGTCGAGCCGAACACTTTCAACCAAGCCTCCGAGATGGAGCGCATGGTGCAGATGGGGACCGGGGCGTTCGACACTGCCTCGAGCCTGAAGGGCCAGGACAGCAACGGGCCGCAGCAGGCATCGCTGATTATGGGCGCCTTCGTGAAGCGCTCGAAGCGCGCGATCCGCAACGTCAACGACAACCTCATGCAGCCGCTACTCAAGCAGACAATGTGGCGCTACATGCAGTTCGCACCGCGCCGCTATCCGCAGGACTTCGACTTCCGCGTGATGGCGACTCTTGGAATTGTGGCCCGTGAGGTTGAGGCCATGCAGCTTACACAGCTCATGGGCATGATGCCGGAGGCATATCCGCAGGTCACTGCAGCCGTTGCCAAGGGCATCATCGACCTCTCCAGCATCCACAACAAGACCGAGGTCATGCAGGCGATCGACGCCGCGACGGCGCCTCCGCCGCCCGAGGCTCAGAAGCGCCAGAAGGATCTCGAGGATCTCCAGTTCATGGCTGTGTCCGCTGACGCCGAGGGCAAGGTCCTCGACAACCGCGTCAAGATCGCCACGGTCCAGAAGCTTCTCGCTGATGCGCAGAAGGCGATGTCGGACGCAGGAACTGACAGCAATGAGATGCAGGCTGAGATGGCCCGCCTTACCGTCGAACTCGAGAGCCTCGATGTGGCTCGCGAGAAGAACAAGATCGAGCTGGCCAAGGCCCATCTCGCATTCAGGACAGCACAAGAGCAGGCCAAGAAGCCTGCCGCAACAGCGAAGAAGTANTTTCACTTGGGAGAGTGTATATGACGAACGAAGTCCTGGTCGGGGTAGGCCCCGACGAGTCGGCAGCGATGCCGACGCACGAACTGATGTCTTGGCTGGATGAACGAGAGCGAGATCGCTTCGTCAAGTTCCAGGAGACATTCGAATCCGCCGGCTGGCGCCTCGTGACAGAGTTCGCCTCTGCCAAGATTGTCCAGCACGGAGTCGACGGGGCGAACGCCTCGTCGTGGGAGAAGGTCCTAGAGAACCGCGGCTCACGCCTTGCGTGGGAGCAGGTCTCGAAGTTGGCCGAAGAGTTTATGACAGCGTTCGAGCAGATGGCGGAAACCAACCGCGCTGAAGCGAACGCAGAGCAGGATGGCCTAGAGTAGTGGCCGTTTTGCATGACTTCCTGTGCTCATGCGGGCACGTTTTTGACGACTTCATTCGAAGTTCGGACACAACTGCACCGTGTCCAAAGTGCAAGAGCCCCGCAGAGCGAGTGTTTCTTCGCGCACCGCGCATCGACTGGTCCGGCATGGCTCAAGGGAGCAACGCCGGCCCTGAGTTCGTAGATCGGTTCGAGAAGATTCACCGGAAGGAAACGGCGCGGCAGGAGAAGATCCTGCGCGAACACGGCGACTACGGTCCCGGGTACGACGCGCCCCCTTCGCAAGGTGCATAGCTGTCTGCTACCACAAGTCCACGCGTTGGACCGGTAGGGAGAAGTGATGACGACGACATCAGTAGGAACGCGGGTAACCAACCCCGAAACCGCCCCAGGCGATCTTGCGGCACTAGAGCAAACCCTGAAGGACGCCACGAAGAAGCCACCGGTAGCCGACGACAAGTCGAAGACGCCGNCTGGCACCCCGCCATCGAAGCCCGANTACATNCAGGACAAGTTCTGGACGGGTGACGAAGCGGAATCTCTACGCAAGCAGGCCGAGGCTTACTCCTCGCTCCAGTCTGCGTACGGACGCATGGCGAACGATCTCGGTACTCAGCGCAAGCTCACCGACCAGATCCTGGCCCTGGACAAGCGATCAACTGATCTCGAGGGAACACCCGCTGCTGTGAAGACGGTGCCAAAGGTGAACGCTCGAGACCTCGTCGATAGGCCGACCGAAACTCTCGACGCATATTGGAAGCAGCGGGAAGACGCGCTTCGTGCGGAGATGGATCAGCGAGATGCTGCCCGTGCAACGGCTGACGCCGAGCGTCATTTCGTCACGAAGCACTCTGACTTCGCGACCGTAACTCAGACCCCTGAGTTCATGTCGTGGGTTCACAGCTCGCCGCTCCGTCAGCGTGCCGCGGCTTTAGCCGGCACGGGCAATTTCGTCGTAGCCGACGAGTTGCTGACTGAGTACAAGGCCATCAAGGGACAGGCTCCGAATCCGGCTGCCGATCCCAACCGTGGCACAGGCAAGACCGCTCCCGACCCGGCCGCAACCGAGGCTGCCCGCAAGGCCGCTCTCGAGACTGCGGCGAATGCCGGGGGAGCAGGAACAGGGAAGGGACCGACGTATCGTCGTGCCGACCTGATCAAGCTCAAGATGGAGAAGCCACAGGTGTACTCGGACCCCGCATTCCAGGCTGAAATCCTCCGTGCGTACGCTGAAGGTCGGGTCAAGTAACGTCTCCCCAACCACATCCCAATCATCCCCACTAGGAGTAGACAACTATGTCTCTTGGATCAGACCACATCGTAGCTTCGGAAATCGGGAACTTCATTCCCGAAATCTGGAGCGACGAAATCATCGCGGCCTACAAGGCCAACCTCGTAATGCGAAACCTCGTCCGCATGCTCAACCACAAGGGCAAGAAGGGCGACACGATTCGTGTCCCGACCCCGACCCGCGGTAGCGCGTCGAGCAAGACAGCGGAGACTCAGGTCACGCTGATCGCGCACGGCACAGACACCGGCCTGACGATCTCGATCGACAAGCACTACGAGTACAGCCGGCTCATCGAGGACTTCGCCGACGTGCAGGCTCTCGAGTCGCTGCGCCGTTTCTACACTGACGACGCGGGATACGCGCTTGGCCGCCAGGTCGATATCGACCTGATCCTTGCCGTGTTCGGCGCCACCGGTGTGGTGTACACGGCCTCGACAGGCGTGATCGAGTCCACATCGACCGGCATGCCAACGATCTACGAGGGCGACGGCACGTCCTGGGATCAGGCCGCCTCGACCGACATCACCGACGCAGGCATCCGCGCGTACATCAAGCTCCTAGACGACGGCAACGTGCCGTTTGCGGGTCGCGTGATGGTCGTGCCGACCATCGTGAAGCAGGACCTCCTGGGTCTAGCGCGCTTCACGGAGCAGGCGTTCACGGGTGAGGCCAACGGTGCGAACAGCATCCGCAACGGTCTAGTCGGGAACCTCTACGCCATGCCGGTGTACGTCTCGACACAGCTGCCCATCGTCGATGACTCGACGGGCAACGCGGACAACAANCTCGGTCTGGCCTTCCAGACTGACGCTGCGGTCCTCGTGGAGCAGCTCGGCCTTCGTGTGCAGAAGCAGTACAAGCAGGAGTACCTCGCGGACCTGATGACTGCCGACACGATCTACGGAACGAAGCAGCTCCGTAGTGCGAGCGTCGTCCCGTTCGTCGTCCCGTCGACCTAATCTGACCTAGGTCAGTAGCGGGCGGGGAGCAATCCCCGCCTGCTCTTTAGGGTGCCTTATCCTAGATAGGGTGCCGTTAAGAGCAGATTACCTTGGAGAGACGATCTTGACGTTCATGGAGCTGATCAACAAGGTGCTGACTGCCGTCGGCCAGGGTGACGACCCGGTCATCGCTGCGGTCACGGACACCTATCAGCTGAAGGCGGCACAATTCGTACTGGACTTCCTCGAGGAAGTGGAAGGGGCCGCGCCCTGGCGCGTCCTCCGTTCTCGCGTGGCCGCTACAGTAGCAGCCAACGGGAACAGCATCGCGCTGTCAGGCGTCAACCGCAAGACGCAGCTCTGGTACGAGAACGAGGAACACTGCCAGCGTGCGGATCCTCTCTGCTTCGACGTGACGAACACTAGCGCCCAATACGCACTTCGATTGATGGATCTGGCAACCCTGCTGCGTATTGACCAGGAGGCGTCGAACACGGCCACGAATGCCCAGCCGTCGCACTTCGCGATCGAGCGCACGGCGACCGGCGTGACGCTCTACGTGCATCCGCGCGTGAACACGGCGCGCAACATCGAGATTGACCTGCTGGTCCCTCAGGCGCCAGACTTAGTGGCGACAGACACCGGAGATCTGTCGACAGACATTAAGGTGCCGGTATTGCCTGTGCAGTACGGGGCGTCGTGGTGGGCGATGGAGGACCGCGGTGAGGAGCTTGGCCCTCGCGGCGACAAGGCNGAGAAGCGGTACCGCGACCTATTGGCTGATGCCGTAGCGCAGGAGATTGCGGAGCAGGGGTTCGATTCGTTGGTGCCGCAGTAATGCCTGGACAGCTCGCTCCGGTCGACCTGATCTCGCCGGGATTCCGCGGGGTCAACTACGAGCAGCAGGGGTCTCTGCTTGCCCCATCGTGGGCGGTGAACGCCACCAACGCAACCATCGATGCGAGTGGCCGCTTGGCGTCCCGCCGCGGGTATAGCAACCTGACCGGCACCCCTATTACCGCTACCCCGGCGGTGAAGACAATCTTCCAGCACATCACAGAAGCTGGAGCCTACACGAACATTGTGGCGTGGGACGGAGGCATAGGCACCGGCGTCGACGCCCCTGGTAGCAACGACATCTCTGGCTCGGTGACAGACACAGATGGTACCTGGTGGTTTCAAAATTTCAACGGCAGGTGCATCGGCTTTCAGGCTGGGCAGAAGCCTATTGTCCGCACTTCTGGGAATTTTGCAACTGTCACTGAAGCTAGTGGGACTGCTCCTACTTCTGCCGGCGGCATTGGTCTTTGCGCTTTCGGTCGCGTGTGGGCACTTGATTCAGATTATCAGACCATCAAGTACTCAGCGCTTCTAGACGAGACTCACTGGACGACAGGCGCTGGCTCGATCGATATGAGTAACGTCTGGACTAATGGCACTGACCAGGTCACTGGGATCTTTGCGTTCAACGGATTTTTGATAGTGTTCGGCCACCGACACGTTGTGATTTGGTCGGACAATGTCGGCAACCAGCTCGGTGTAGACCCAGAGGAGCTGATTGTAGTCGACATCATCACAGGCGTAGGCTGCGAGTCTCAGTGGACCGTGCAGTACATCGGTGACGCCGACATGATGTTCGCCGGCCTGCACGGAGTGCATTCTCTAAGTCGAGTCATTCAGGAGAAGTCAGCCCCGCTCAGCACATGGAGCCGGGCGATTCACACGACGTTCCTCGAGAACCTCACTGAGGAGACCAGCAAGAACCGAATCCGTTCAGTAGTGGATCCGACTCGCGGCATCTACATCCTGACGTTCCCTGTGCACGCTCAGAATACATGGGTGTTTCATTTCAACCGACCGTTCCAGGCGCAGGAGTATAACCAGGTCCTACTCCCGATCACGACATGGACGCTTGCTCCGACCGCATGGTGTTGGGATCAAGAGAACAATCGATTGCTGCTTGGCCGAGCCGGCATCATCGGCAACTACGCCGGCCTCGATACCGACAACGGGACCTCGTTCGTATTCGACTACGAGAGCCCGTACATGCATATCTCGGAACAGGTGTCGAACCGACTGAAGATCCTGAAGCGCCTTGGCGTCCTGGTTTACGTGCTGTCCGCGACGACGGTCACGTTCCGGTGGGACTTCGACTTCCAGGGCGACACCCGCATGAAGATTATTTCCTTTGCTTCCGGCACTGGTTCAGAGTGGGGTGAGGGAGAGTGGGGGGAAGCTGAGTGGTCCGGGGCTCTAGCGCTTCGCATTCGCAAGTTCCCGGCCAACGGCCAGGGGCAATACATCATGGTGGGGCTGCGCGCGACAGTGGTCAGCCAGATCGCCATTCAGCAGCTTGAAATATTCTCGAAGATCGGAGCGTACGCCTAATGTCAGACTTCACACAGGTCAACGACTACTCCGCCAAAGATGTGTTGGCCACCGGCAACCCGGAGAAGCTGATCCTGGGCTCGGACATCGACGACGAGCTGGCGGCAATTTCAACCGCCATCACGTCGAAGTTCGACAGCAATGACCTTGCGACACAGGCGCAGGCCGAAGCAGAGACGTCCAATGTCGTGCTGCTTACTCCGCTGCGCCTTGCGAATTGGGCTGACTACAATGCTGGGATGGTCGGTGACATTCAAGCCCTGGCTGACCCTGGTGCCGATCGCGTCCTGGGCTGGGATGAGTCCGCGAATGCCACTATTGGCTTCTCGCTGAGTACCGGACTCACGTCGTCGGGTACAACTCTGCTCATCGACGCAGCTGTTGTCCCACAGTTGGCCGGTGCACCTAACACGTTCACTGGCACGAACTACTTCCGTGGTACCCGCTTCTACGATGCTGGGGTAACCGACTACATGGACTTCACGCACAACGGGACCGACATGCTGGTCACGTTTGCGAACACTGGCGAGCTGGACATTACTGTCACGACGTTTGACTTCAATGGTAACCTGGATCTGTCAGGGACAGTAACAAGCCCCAACACGTCGTCTAGCGAAGTCGGCTACAAGGGCACGCCGCAGAACGTGCAAGACGTGAGCTATGAACTTGTTCTGACGGACGCCGGGAAGACGATTTACAAGGCGGCCGGCGGAGCTGGTGAGACCATCACGATCCCCGCCAACGCCTCGGTGGCGTTCCCGGTCGGGACGATCGTGCGAGTGGTGAACAACGGCGGTGGGACGCTTTCGATCGCCATTACGACGGACACGCTGACCCTCGCTGGAACTGGCACCACTGGCACACGCACGCTTTCTGATAACGGGGTTGCGGTGCTGGAGAAGGTCGCAAGCGCTGAGTGGTTTATCAGCGGCGCCGGAATCTCGTAATGAGCGGCGCTCTGGCAGCTATGGTGAGCGGTGTTCCTGGTGTTATTAACCCAGCGCTCACAAGCTCTAGTAACACGCCGAGCTGCTCCGCGCAACTTAGCAACGCCGGAGTACATACGTTTGGCAATGGGGGTGGGGGAGCAGATACAGAAGACTGGGTGACTCCGGCCACCGCAGTCATTGCCGCAGAATACCAGGTCAAGACTGATGTAACCTCTGGCACCTTCAGCGATGATCCATCCGCAGGAAGTTGGATTGATCTGTCCACTACACGCCTCTGGACTAAGCTTTCCGCAGGGACGGTTATCTTTACGCTGAGCATTCGAGAGAGATCCTCGACTACTGTTCGCACGACTCAGTCTCTGTCTATGGTCGTGACGTAATGGGGCCGTATGCAGTAGATGATACCGTCGCTTCCGTGCTAGCTGGACTCACTGGTGCGTCACTCGAACACATCGGCCTAATCTACCAGGACGGAGCGGATGCGAAGAGCACGTCTCCACAATCATCGCAGCAGAAGGCGAAGGTCCGCGCGAATATCATCATCCCTAAGGGAAGTCTTCGCGCGCTGTACCACAATCATCCGGTGTTCAACACGCGACGAGACTTTCGCGGGGCTGGCGGCGGAGAGTCATTCTCAGACGACGACAAGACACAGGCGCGTAAGCTCGGCGTGCCTTCCTACATTCTCACCCCTACACGGCGTGTGCTGAAGTTCGACCCGAAGACCAACGAGGTCTCCGAGGTCCTTGCCCAGTTGGATCTCGCCGAGATCTCCAAGCTTCGCACGTCCGAAACTATCCGCACCGCCGGTGCCCACAACACGCTCGTAAAGTAACGGAGTCCTAATGGCTTTTCCCCTTCTAGCTGCTGCCATTCCGTCTATCATTAGCGGCGTCAGTTCGCTTTTTGGTGCGAGCAAGAAGCGCAAGGCTCAGCAGGAGCTACAGAACTATCAGCGCAGCCTTCGCCTGGACCCGGTCACTGGGCAGTTCGGCCAGATCGGCGTGGAAGATGGGAACATCGATGCCGGGGCCTTCGGTGATCTACAGAGCATGTTCAGCGGAGGGGCCAACCAAGTTCTAGGCGGAACGGACTTCGGGGCAGGCCTGCCGCCCGAGGTGGCACAAGCATTCAGCATGCTGCAGTCTCGCATGAACCCCAGCGCGGATCCCTCCCTGGGCGCGGGAAATCAGTCGGACATGATGCGGCAGCTTTTTGGCGGGGCCAGCGGTCTGGCCGGCCAGCTGGGGCAGTCATTCGATTCGACTCGCGATAGCACACTGGGCCTGCTGCGCTCACAGGCGATGCCGGGGCAGCAGCGGGCGGTCGACTCCACGCTTTCCCGTCTCTTCGCACAGGGCCGACTTGGGTCTACCGGAGGGGCCAACATCATGGGACGGCTTGCCGAATCCCAGAACCAGCAGGACCTTGGATTCCAGCTGGCGGCTGGCGGTGAGGCTAGGGCGGCAAGTGCCGACACGATGAACCGGTTCCAGTCTCTGTTCTCCGGCGGGCAGACGGCTTTCGGAAACCTGCAGGGACTCGAGCAGGAGGGGTACGATCGTACAGGGCAAAACCTGGCGGCCACTACGGGGCTGCAGTCACTGCCGACCGATCTGCAGAGTGGGCGAGTCGGCCTCGCGCAGAACCTCATGGGGGGCGCGACCAACATCCAGGACATGTTGATGCAGGCGTTCGGCGGTGCCCTCAACAAGGCGACTGCCGCCACCAACGTGCGAGTGGCCGGTGCAGGTCTCAATACACAGGCTCAGGCGGCTCCAGGCTACTCAGCTTCCCCGATGGCGGATGCCTTCGGGAACCTCGGCGCGGGGATGTCCACCCCACAGAGTGGCCAGGCCCTGATGCAGCTGTTCCAGAACCTGTTCAAGCGCTAAAGGGATACCATGCCTGACCAGTACGGCAACGCCACACCACAGGAAGTACTTGCGCAGATTACCGCTGAGCGCGACCAGATCATGGGCGCGGCGCAGGGACCTGACGAGCGGCGACTGGCTACCCTCTTCTCTCTTGGGCGCATGATGATGTCCGGGCAGGATCCGCGTCTGCTCAAGGCGCAAGCCATCGAGAATGCCCAGCGCGAAGTGCAGGAGCTGCCGCGGGGGGAGGAGGAGAGTGAGCTGTCGTACACGCGACGCCTGACGTCGGCGCTGGCCGACCGCCTCCGTGACGTAGACCCGTCGAGTGCTGCGGCTGCCCGAGTGGAGGCCAAGAAGCTCGAGAGTGAAGAGCAGAACCGTCGCATCCTGATGCAGCAGGAAACGATGCAGGAACAAGCGATCGCGGCGAACGAGAGCGACAAGACCCTTCGTCAACGCTTCGAGGACATGGGCTACGTCGTGAATCTGAAGACGGGCGACGTGCTGGGTCAGGTGAAGATCGACGACCCCGAATACGCGGAGAAGGTGGCGAAGATCGTAGGGAACGATCCGACGATCACCGACATGCCGTACGAGGACATGCTACGCATCGTGAATGATCCCGCGACTGCCATGGGCAAGCAAGTGTCGGTGCAGCAGTTCGGAAAGTTGACCGAGGAGATCGATCAGAACTACCGAATGGGCGTGACGGTGAACCAGCTCTACGATATCGCCGAGGATGCGTGGGTCGACAACCAGAACACGGTCTCCGACTTTAGCGCCATCGCCAGCAAGGTCAATGCCGTTGTAGGTAACGTGGCCGAGGCCATGTCCACGATGAAGGACGGCACCGACATCAACGACTACATGCGAGGCCCCCGCGGCCGTGAGCTGTACGAGCGGGCCCGCAACAAGGGCATCACCGAGTCTCTCATGGTCTCGCTGGCGTATATGTTCGCTATGGCCCGCAACGATCGCGTCACAGACGCCGACCTCGAAGCCGCAGTGAAGATGCTCGGCGGTCAGGGTGGAGACATCCGCGTGGCTCTCGCGACTATCGACGCCCAAATGGCGAACCAGAAGGCAACCTGGGGATCTATAGACTCGAGCATTGGCCTCCCCCCTGATCAGGGCGGAGTATGGTCTCCTGGCCAGTTCCGCATTCTGAGTGACAAGTCCAGCCTGGCCAAGAGCGAGCTGGACAAGGCGCTAGCTCGCGGCGTTGCCGCCCGGGCACGCACATTCGAGGTCGACGAGATCGAGAACAAGACCGGCGAACCACCGGTGCCACGTCCTGGCGCTCGTAACTGGGGAAATTAATGGGCGTTCACGCATTCACAGACGACTCCGGCGCCACGATCAAGATCGAGGGGCGCAACCGACAGGAGGCACTCGCGCTTTTGCGCTCGGCTGACCCGGCGGTGGTGGAGCGGGCACTCCGCGTCTCAGAGAAGGGGGGGCTCACGCCTCAGGATGTCACTGCCATGCTCGGCGGGCAGGGCTACAAGGCTGATGCCAGTGGCATGAAGTTGCGTGCAGGAATTCCAGGTGTCGGGTCAGTCAATCTGGGAGTGCCGCTCAATGAAGGCGTCGCCGAGGGGCTGGTGGGAGCAGGCCGTACGTTCGAGTCGTGGGGTACGGGAGCCAAGCAGATCATCGGAGGTACTGAGGCTGAGCTGGCTGGCGCCCGCCACGAGGCGTCCGCTCGCGCCCTCTTTTCCCAGTTGGATGACGAGGGCTTCGGGGCTGAAGACATCGGTGAGGCTCTGCCCACCGTGCTTGCCGCGTTCGGCGGTGGCTCTTTGGGAGCCGGCTGGAAAGCCCTCATGGCTCGCGGAGCGCTCACAGGAGCCGCGACAGAAGGAGTCAAGGCTACCACAGAGGCCGAGTCCCGCGCGCTCAATACGAGCGTAGGGGCGACCGTAGGTGCGGTTACAGGCTTACTCAGCCTGGCCCCTGGGGCATTGAAGTCCGCGATTGGATCAGGGACGACCACAGCTAAGGCGGCGGTCAACTGGATGGGTACTTTGGTGGCTACCGCCAAGGGCAACGCCCAGACGGCGATTTTTACGACCTCCCGCGCGCTGAGCGCGACGACCGCGGCGGCCAACCAGGCCAACACTGCCCTCCTGGCGGCCAAGCGGGCTGGCGTGGTTGGGCCAGGGGTTCGCACCGCTGCCGTCCTGGCGCAACGCGCCCAGGATGCCCTGGGCAAGATCATCGCCGGTATGCACGGCAAGCCGGCCAACCAGGTGGCCTACCACGCTGCCAACGAAGCCTTCGAGGCTGGGTTCGACGCTACAAGCGGCGTGCTACAGTTCAATGCGGCGGCGGCGCGCAACGCGCTGTCTCGCATAATGCCTCGCAACGTCAAGGACTTCGGTCCGGTCGGCACACAGCTGATGCTCTACAAGCAATTCCTGCGTGCGGTCGAGAACGTCGATGATCTGTCGCCGGACACCATCCGCGCGGCGGCGCGCTGGATCATGGATGATCCTGCTGCTGCGACTCTGGTCAAGACGGTGCAGGACACGATCGATCCCGCCGTGAAGCGCTCACTAATCCAGTCACTCGTCCGCAGCTCAAGCTTCGCCACACAGATCGGCGGCTCGACCGAGCTTGTCGACCAGTTCTCTGAGCAGACACCACAGTGACCCTCGGTGAGAAGCAACGGGCCTTCGCCAAGCTCGTCCCTCGTCTCATAGACAAGGCGCATGAGCTTGGCTTCGGCGTATCCCTAGGAGATGGGTATCGAGATCCACGACTACATGGCGCCGTAGGCGTGCGAATGGGCTACGGCCACGCCAAGTCAGGACACAAGCTGCGCCTGGCGCTCGATTTAAACCTCTTCATTGATGTCGATGGGGACGGGGATCTAGATTACGTAGAGACAACGGAACGCCACCGGCCGCTGGGAGAATGGTGGGAAGCACAGCACGAACTATGCCGATGGGGCGGACGCTTCCAGGACGGCAACCATTATTCATTCGAACATGATGGAGTCATGTAATGTTGATTGAGAAGCTGCTCGAGCAGCACATTGCGCAGGATGCCGTCACCTTCGAGGCGCTGCGGTCCGATATCAAAGAGATCAGAGAAAACGTAACAGCCATCCGCGCGACGGTGGAGAAGTCCCGCGGATTCATCGGCGGCGTTATCTTCGTCGTTTCTGCTCTCTGGGCAGTCGTGACTCTGTTCGGTGGAAAAGTCGTGTCATGGCTCTCGACCTAGGCACAGTATTCGCTATCACTCGCGCGGTCCGTTGGTGGAAGCGCGTCCGTCCCATTCGCACATTCAAGGAGTATCGCATGTTGAAGAATGTACTCAAAGGCAAGCTCACGTACTCGGTACTGGGCGCTCTACTCGTGGCGGTCTCCGCCCAAGTCCTAGGCGACGGTGTCGTCAATGCAACGGACTGGAAGGAACTCAGCGAGGCTGTCGGAGTGCTCGTGGCCGTCTACGGCCGCTGGCGTGCAACGCGAGGCTAAGTAGTCCGTGGTTCCGCACACCTACCCAACGAACAACACTGGGGCAATCCCCATCTACGTTCTTCCGTCGATCGTTGGGCTCGCGCAGTGGAAGGACTACATCCCCGTCGTGTACCGCACATAGAGGACTTATGAAGAAGCAGTCGAAGGTTTTCATCTACGTCTACAAGACTGCAGCCGGCGTGTGGGCGGACTTCGACTACAACAAAGCAGTCGGGCACATCGTCGAAACGATCGACGCGACCGACCCGTACAAGGTGATGGAGGACCCAGGCCGTGCAATGCCGGGGCGCGTGAAGGCTCTGGCGGAGCGCCTGATCCTCGATCGTCCTCCTCCGCGCCCGGAGATCGTAGAAGTGCAGGTCCCGGCCAAGCTGCCCGACACCTTGTGGGGTCGCCTCAAGTTCGTCGTAACAGGGGAGCTGTAAGACATGGCTGATGGAGTTGTCCTCAACGCAGGGTCCGGCGGAGTTACCGCAGCAACGGACGACTGCGGAGCGCCTGGTCACACCCAGATCATCAAGCTGGCGATTTCAACGGATGGGGCTGCGACGCTGATCCCCGCCGAGGCCACGAACGGTCTCGACGTCGACGTTACACGAGTGATCCCAGGGACGAGTGCGACTCACCTGGGTAAGGCCGAGGACGTAGCCCATGCCAGTGGAGATGTCGGGGTGCTCGCGATGGCGGTCCGCCGCGACGCCGCTGCCGTCGGCTCCGATGTGGACGGCGACGTTAGCACTCTCAACGTGGATGCTAACGGGCGCCTGTACACTAACATTCACGACGGAGGCAACTCAATCACGGTCGACGGCACTGTTGCTGTCTCTGGCACGGTGACTGTCGACGGCTCTGGCGTTACGCAACCTGTCTCCCATGGAGCGTTGACAGAACTCGCCGCCGCAATCAATGTAAGCAGCCAACTTGATGTCAACATCGCCGCAAGTGGGGCTACTGTTCCTGTTTCAAACGCCGGCATCACGACGATTGCTGGGGCTGTTGCAGGCACCGAGATGCAGGTTGATGTCCTGACGATGCCGACCGTGACGGTGAACGCTCACGCAGTCACGAATGCCGGGACGTTCGCTACTCAGGTTGACGGCGCTGCTCTTACTGCGCTTCAGCTCATTGACGACCCTGTCGCTACTCTCGGAACCACAACGTACACTGAGACTACGACCAAGGGCATGATCGTAGGCGCGGTCCGCCGCGACGCCGACACTACGCTGGTGGACACGACCAACGAGGTCGGACCCCTCCAGATGGACGCCGCCGGCCGCCTCAAGGTCGAGGCGTTCTCGGGGGAGACCCTGCCGGTTTCGCTTGCCTCGGTGCCCAGCCATGCGGTTACCAATGCGGGCACGTTCGCCGTACAGGTGGACGGAAGCTCGCTGACGGCTCTCCAGCTTATCGACGATCCTGTGTTCGCGGACGATGCGGCGTTCACTATCGGTACGTCGAAGGTCATGGTCGCCGGCTTCACGGCCGACGAAGCCTCGACGGATTCGTTGGACGAAGGGGATGCCGGGGCAGCACGCATCACGCTAGATCGTAAGCTTATCACTACACCCTACCCACACACGGCTGGCGGGTTGACGATCTTCCGTTCTCTGGACTTGGATGAGTCTGAAGAGGAAGTGAAGGCCACCGCAGGGCAGGTCTACGCCATGTGGGTGACGAACACTGCGACGACTACTCGCTGGATTAAGTTCTACAACTTGACCGCGGCGAACACGACGGTCGGAACCAGTACTCCAGTCCTCACGATAGGTATCCCCGGTAACTCGACTGACGATATCTCCGGTAACTTCGGTCCTGGTGGTATGGGCATCGCGTTCGATACGGCGATCTCCGTCGCGGCCACGACAGGCGTGGCGGACGCAGATACCGGGGCTCCGGCAGCCAACGACGTAATCGTTAACATCTTCTACAAATAAGAGAATTGGAGTTTTAATGAGCTACCCCGCTAGTACCCCGTCACTGCAATCCGAGCTAGGGACTGCTGACGCGCAGGCGCTGAAGATTAAGACAATGACCATCGCCTTGCGTAACGCGAGTGCGGCGGGTCCTATTGGCCGACAACAGGTTATCGAGTTCGTTGGAACGCTGTCTCGGGCCATATCCGCGTGGAATTCGACGGCCTCTCGTCCCGGCATTGGCGCCTATGCGCAGGCGCAGAAGGGGAATGGCTCGCTCGACGTGGCCGCGGAGTTCACCGCGATGGTGACTGAGGCCACGTCCCTACGGGACTGGATCGGCGCGAATTTCCCGAAAGACGTCGCGACGGGGGCCTTGCTGATCTACACCGTGGATGCGAGCGGGACTTTCACCGAACTGACGTTCACGACCGCGCAGCTTGCACAGTTCCGCACGAGGGCTGACGCGCTGATCGCGACGATTGGCTAGTTTGTGGCAATTAGCGCAGGCACTTGGGTAGCCTACTCGGGCGCAGATGCAAGCACGCTGACGGTAACGTCGTCGTCGTTTACCTCATCGTCCGGGCAACTACTGATTGCCTCGGTAACGTGGGAGGACACAAGCAACACCACGCTGACCTTTAGCGACAGCAAGGGCAACACATGGCAAACCGCGGTCGTCAGCAATGGTGCGGGAGCGAAGTGCGGGATTTGTTGGTGTGTTCCGACCTCCGTTGGAGCAAGCCATACCGTCACCTGCACCTATCCGAATAGCTCGCCGTTTCGGCGAATCGGCGTCCTGCCGGTTAATGGGACGTGGGCCTCGGCCGACGCCCTCTCCGCGACCTCGCAAACAAACTCCGGCGGCACTACGGCTATCGACGCCGGGTCACTCACCACCTCAAAGCGCTCGATCTCGTTCATGGGAGGGGCGGACTACGGAGCTTCGTCCTTCACCGCGGGCACGGGATGGACGAAACTTGGCACCGCCACGGGCCGCCACGCGCAATACCGCATAGACGACGCGGGCACATACGACCCTGCGGGCACCTTGAGTGGCGTCAACGACTGGTCTGCGGCGGCGTTTGCTCTTGGTGAGACGGCAGGAGGCGGGGGAGCCACGCTCATTCATCGCGGACTGATGCTTGGGGTAGGTATCTAAGATGCTTCTGCTGCTCAATATCAACCTGGGCCTAGGATACGGGGTAGACCTCGGGGGCACCCCAGCAGACGGCTTCGACATCTACAATGACGGGGCAGCTATGCGCGTGCAGACTCTGTCGGACGTGACGGGGCTTCGTGAATGGATTGACTACATCCCTGTATATGTGGTGACCGATACACCAGGCAAGCAATGGCGGGTAGACCCTGACGGGTTCATCCCGATCGTCGAGGAATAGAAATAAAAACGCCGGCTTGTTAGGCCGGCGTCGTGACTCTCCCACTGGGGCATCCTGTCGTAAGACAGGCTCTGCCCCTTTTTTATTGCCCGCGATTTACCCGAGCTGATGCGTCACTTCCAGCGTCATCCACTCCAGGTGCTGGGGCTTGTGTTCCTTCCGCGTGCGAGAACTCACGGCGTACCTTCCTGCGCTGGCTGCGCGATAGCTTCGGCGGTGTAGAGACTGGGGAGGATTTCGACTGCTCGAGCCAGTCTGAAGCGGGCTCGGTTGCGGAAGCTTCCTTTGCCGGCTCGCTTGAGGCTGGCGATGGAGGGTCTGGCGGAGGGCTGACGGACAAGAGCCCGCGCATCACCGCTGCCCATTGGTCGATAGACGACGCGATCTCCGCGATTCTCTGGATCGATGCGTCGCGCAGGGCGACCTCCCTTTCGTGAGAGGTACGCAAAGCGCTGAGTTTTGCGGCGATCAGCTCCCGCGGATCGTCCGGCAGCGAGGACAGAGTTGATGAACTCGGTAATGTGCCGACAGGGCTTGTCCCCGAAGAACCGCTTGGCTCGTTCGAGGACGGCCTCTGCGCAGGCGCATCTGAGTCCGAGTGCACAGCTGAGGAGAGCGCGCGCGCGCGTTTCTCTGCACGGGCCAGCTTCTCTTGCTCCTCTCGTTGCTGAATGTCGAAGGCGTCTTCCGCCCTGATTGCGGTTGCCCATGCGATTAGCACCTTTCCCTTGATCTCACCCGGCACTAGCCAGTCGGTGGACGTGACCTTCCTACCCGAGGGCAGCACGAACGCGAGCTGCACTCGACCCTTGTTGTCCGGCGGGGAGAACCGCGTCTCCCGCAAGACCAGCGAATCACTTAGCGCCGACTGGTTCACCGGCTACACCATGATATTCGCATTGCGCTGCCCCTTGATACTGATGCGGCTGCGCAGATTGGCGCCGCAGTCCAGACACTTGAATCGATTGTAGCTGAGCGTGAACCGCTTCTCGCTCCCGTTCTTCTTCAGGTGCGTGCCACCACAGTTGCGGCACACCGGCTTGCTGGGGTTGTCCACCCATAGGCCACGGTTCGGATGGTTGTTGATCCACGGCAGGAGCTTCGTGTACAGGCGCGCCAGCAGGCGCACGTCGCCCTTGTTGTACCGCTCCATAACCCGCTGGGACTTCTCCACGCCGCCCATGACCTCGCGCCACAGCTGCATGCCCTTGTGCCTCACCTTAGAGCCTAGGCCCAGCTGTTGCGCGACGAAGTCGAGCTTGTTGCTGGCGAAGCGGAAGCGACGCCGCACCACCTGGTACAGGTCGACCTCGTGGTAGTTGCTCGGAGGCACCATACCTACCAGCACGAACTCCCGGTTGAGGGTTGGCACGTCGAACTTTTTGCCGTTGTAGTGGACCAGCATGTCCGCTTCGTTCAGCAGGGCCCACGCCTTCGCGATCATGGCCTCCGGCCCGTCGGTCCAGACGGAGTGGAACATGATCTCACGGCTGCCCTGCCAGCGCGCAGCGAAGCACAGCGTATAGCCAGGGGCCACCAGCCGATCGATCGGCACGTTCTGGTCGAACAAAGACCAGACGTATGCGACGTTCGGGGCTGTCTCGATGTCGATCTCGAGTATCTTCATTCACGGGCTCCCGGCGCCATGCCCAAGCCGAACTCCTGCTCCGCCCACAGCTGCAGCTCTGCCAGTGCGCGCCAGGCAATGGCAACGCGGTGCGGGATCTCGACCCGCTGGCCGTCGTCCAGCTCGAGGAAGTCGGACCCATCCCGCTCGAGCAAATGGCGACCGAGGCAGTCCGAATGGTCCCCGCTCTTCGAGCGAGCCCAGTGCATAGGCTGCCCGGGATTGTGCTTTTGATTACCGGCCCAGGACAGGTGGGAGACGAGCGCCAGCGCGTCCGGAAAGTAATCCAGGACGCCCCGCGTAATGGGGTATTCCTTGCGCTCAGCCGACGACATCCGCCCCAGAAGGCGCGGAGACAACGTGTCCGAGACCGTGACAGTCTGGGCAGCCAACTCGTTCGAAACCTCGACCGCGTCCCTCCAGAGGAAGTACTCCTCTTCCTGAGCACGTGCTGCATCCGCAGCGGCTATCATCGAGCTTATGTACGCATCGTGACCATTGTTCATGTAGAAATTCCTTGTTGGCTTCAGCGGTGTTGGTCTCGAAAGCACCGAAGAATCCCGGCGCGATCGAGAAGCCGTTAACATGCGTGATGGGGCGGATCGGCTGGTACACTAGTGCGGGTCCTCGTCGTTGTTGTAACTGTAGTCGTCCTGCACCGCGGTATGACGAACCGGCATAAACGATTGGCCCTGGGCATGGATAGCCTTCACGTCGGCGATGGCCTCGCGCACTTCCGGCGCCAGCTCCTCGGTGGCCTGTGCCGCCTCACGGAAGCCGTCCTTGATGCCCTTGAACATCCCACCCAGGTCTCCGCCGAACATGCGAAGCTTTTTCGTGCCGAAAATGAGGGCGACGATGATGGCGATGATGGCCAGTTGGGCAATGCCCGGGACGATGAACCCACGTTCGTACTTCATAAATTCTCCTGTGTCCGCGGCTTGAAGGCCGCTCAGCCCTTGAAGTTACCCGGCGTCGGTGTAAGGTCCCGCACCAGCGACATGAGATCTGGCCCTCCGCCGGCAGGCATTGGCACCTGCTCGAAGGGCTTGATCACCACGATCTCGCCCTCCAGAAAGGCACGTATCGTGGACGTCAGCGCGACTGTGTCGATCTGCTCGGTCGCCAGGGCCTTCTCTAGGTTGTGCACGCGCGCGTTCTTCACCAGGTGCGCCGCGTTCAGCCGGCGAAGCTCAAGCCGCTGGTTGCGGTTGCGCTCCGTGAGGCGAGCGTTGTCAGTCTTCAAGCTCGCGACGATGTCCGCGACGTTCGCGGCCTGCTCGACCGTCAGCTGGAGTGTTGTCTCGCGACCCGGCCGAGGAGCGGGAGGAGTCGTAAGGAATTGGATCAGCATGTCCACAGGCTTAGAATTCATACCAAGACCTCGGTAGTTGGCCGTCCCAGATATGGACCGGCAATTTGAAAAACTTGTGGCAGTACTCGAGCAACGTCACGCTGCGCGTGGCGCGCTGGTCTCGCTCGAGAACGAGACGTAGATCAAGGCTCGGCCCGGTTTTGAGAAACGCCCTGAGAAGGTTACGTTTGGGCCCGGGAAAATAGCCTTTAATCTCGAGATAACGTCGTTGATGGTGGTCTGAGCCTGCCACTCCGGCGGTACGTGGTGAGAGACACAGATCAGGCGTATACGTCCGGCGTTGAACAATGTCACCAGAGCCGCATGCTCCACAGCTTCCGGAACGGACATTCGTTGTGTAAGCAAAGGTATCACCTTGCGACTCGCTGCAGCGACGCACACTAACTCCAGGATGTCCGCTGATTCGTTCAAAAATGATCGCTTCCAATTTGCTTGCCCAAACATCGCCATCCTCCGTTTGCCAGCGCTTGTCGCTGCGCTTATTGGTTAGCCGCGCCATACTGCCGTCGCCTCAAATTGCGTGAGCAGACAGGCGAGGGCGTCAATCTTTCCCTCGTTCCGATAGAAGCTCTTCCACCCCATCGTAGCAGCCACAGCATGCAGCAGCTCGTGGATGAAGGTGTGCCGCATCTCCTCGTCGCTTTCGATACACCGGAGATTAAGTCGAATGCGGCAGTGGCTGGGGGTGCATGTGCCCGCCCACTGCCCCCGACGGTGAACCAGTTCAGTCGTCCAGGTCCGGCCCCCGAGCTTGAATTGTTCCGGGGGGAACCACGTCGGGCTGTATTTGGGGGCTTTCATTGAAGGCTCACCGATACGATGTAGGCCAGGAGGAGCTGCATGGCCGTCTGACCAATGAAGAACCCGATGCCTAGGCCGATACCTTGTGCTACGAGCTTCATCATGGCCGCTGCACCCGCGCGCCTTGACGATAGGCGCCCTGGACGTCGTGCCACGACACGAACTTCGTTCCGTCGCTCAGCCCGTAGTAGGACACAAGCGCCGCACTCGCACGACACGTAACCACCGTTCTGGTCTTTGTCCATTCGGGGAGCTTCCTCTCGCGAGTNTTGTCCTTCNCCACGCTGCCTCCTACGATCGCAGAAAGTTGTAGTGCTTCAGGAATGCCGCAGTCGCTTCCGACGGCAGGAGGTTCAGGGTGCGCCAGTGTTGCTTATCGATCAAGTCCTGCGCGATGGCGCGCAAGCGGCGATCCTCGTCTGCGTCACTGTCCCCAGGCCGAGAGCCTATCTCACCCCGCCGCACCTTCAGAAACCACGACTCGATGTGTAGAGCCAGGCGATCGGCCTGCCGGCAGCCGGCCGTCTTGGACGCCGGGAGGCGGAAGTAGTCCCGCAGCTCCTCTTCGAGCCTCTGCTCGAACACGCGCCAGTCGTTGATCACATCCTTCCACGGGGCCACGATGTCGCCGACGTACGCCTCGTGGGCGTCGTGCAGTAGCCCTTCCATCGGGTCTCCCAGGGCCAGCTCCTGCATCAGCAGCGCAACGATCACGCTGTGCTCCGCGACGGAGTAGAAGTGGCGGACGTGACCGTTGAAGCGGCACGTCATGCCCAGGGCATGGGCGATATCCTCGATGTCGAACGTCGGGAAGTTGATGTAGAACTGCTTGCCAGACGGGAAGCAGGTTATCGACGGGCCCCTGTCTTGCCGGTCAGTGGACTGTGCGGTTTCCATGGACTTCGACTCCTGCCGCTGCGCGGCGTTGCAACTCTGCGTTGGCGAACAACTCTAAAGCGACGATGTCCGTTGACTCCCACTCAGTGACGTTGGACCACCCAGTCTCGTCGCTGAAATACTGCAGCACCAGCCTATCGAACAATGGCCAACGATGAAACTTCTCCATATGGCACTCCAGGTGAATCCCACAACGCGCCCTCGTAAACTTGCATCCAGACGAGTCGGGCAGTCTCGAGCGCGGCGGCGTCAGGCGTCATGCCCTTCGGATAGCGATCGGGATACTTGGTGAGGGTCTCCGCGAACGTGTCGACGATGCGACCCCACACATACAAGGGCCACGACGGCGGCACAGGAAGCTCCTCGTGCTGTCCCTGCCACAAGGCTAGGAGCTTCTCCGCTTTCGCCGCGCCGATCTTGTAGCAGCCCGGAATGTTGTCGGTAGCGTCACCGCTAATGCATTGGCGCCAGAATACCAGCTCGCCCTCTTCCTGGGAAACATCATAGAAGACCTTGTCCTTGTATCCGTAATGCAGACCAGGGACTTGGTCAAGGTCCTTGTCGATGGTAGCAAGTATGAACCGCGTTCCGTCCGCCGCCAATTCCCGGCAGCGAATCGATACCTTGTCGTCCGCTTCCATCCCTGAAACAACCACAGCATTCCATCGCTCGGTGAGATAGTCGCGGAGCACCTGATAATGTACGGGCGGAGGCGGACGATCGCCTTTATAGGGCGAGATCGTTGCAAGTTGGTATCGATAGTTACCCGGCCCAGACAGATACATTTCCACGTCCGCATCGGTCACACCCAGCTCGTCGCAACAGCGACGGATGATTGAATCGATCTGTGTCTTCGCGCACTGCCGCGCGAACCCTTCGGGCTTCGCTTCGATGTGCACGGTGCGGTCAACGACCTCGTAGCCGTTGTCCTTGATGAACGTACGCGCGACGTTGCCGTCGCTGAAGGTCTCCTGATGCAGCTGGCCATCCTTCTCGAGGATGTACTCGTACGTCGACTCCTGCGATGCGAAGCCTGCGCCGTAAATTATAGGGTCACTGTCTATAATAATCGTGGGCGTACTCACATAGCTCTCCGCACGCGCTGCTGTTCAGCCCGGCGCTCAGTCCACCGACTAGGGTATTGCTTCGCGTGAGCCCTACTACACTCTCGGCAGCGATGGGACAATCGGTCGTATGATGACGACACTCATCCGAACACCAACCATAGAGCCGCGACTATTGAACCAAGGAACCACCACCCGCCCGTACGCTGTGCCATCACCTGACGCGCTGCGATACGCATCGGATTCCTATCTGTCAGCTGTAAGACGCTGAAATACATGGTGCGAAGCAACCACAACACGATCACAGTCCAGGCCAGAGCATTTAAAAAGCCCATATCCTCGCTCTCCGAAAAAGAGGGAGTGGGAGGGCTTCGACTCCTCCCCTCTGTACTAGGCCCCGTGGCTCACCCAGACAGCCGTCGTTGCACAGCGCGCTACCCAGCGCCTCACTCCCAACCACCCCACTAGACCTGACCGCAGGCCAGGTCGGCCTGCTAGAACTTGTCTTCGTCCTCCGGCGGCGCGTCGTCGCCGTCGTCCTGCGGAGGCTCGTCGCCGGCCTCGGTCTCGGACGCAGCAGGCGCTGCGGCCTTGCCCGGTTCCGCCGTCGGCAATCCCGTCACGCGCGACTCCTTAGAGCCCGCATCCGCGACCGTCGAGAGCTTGCGCCCCGTGGCGCTGTCGAAGAAGTACTCGATCGTCAGCTTGTCGATTGCTGCCGTGACCTCGTCGAACCGCGAAGCCTGCCCGGCCTTGGTCTTCGCAGCCGACATCGGCAGCGCATCATTCTTCAGCAGAATGTCGACCGCGCCGAGTGCCGCGGTACGCGCCGAAGCGTACGAGATCCGGCGCACGTCATCTTCGGTGCTGTTCTGCCCGATCTGACCGAAGAGCTTCGACTCGACCGGCGGACGAGGCTTGTAACCACCCCCACCGCCCGGCTTCCCGCCCGTACCACCCGGACGCTGCGGAGCCGCGGGCTTCGTCGGGGGATTCTTCGGCTTGCTGCCACTGCCCTCGATGAACTTCGCTGCCTTGTCATCCTTGACCTCGGCCTCGAACGCGACGTAATCCCCTTCCTTGAACTTCGGGCGCTCGAACCCGAACTGGAAGAACCGAGGATCGACTTCGCCACTGGCGCGCTGTAGCTTGATGCTAAACGCCTGCCACGCACCCCGTGCGTTGGTCCCTTCCTTCACGAAAATCTTCTCGACGAAACCCTCGACCTTGATTCGATCTCCCATCACAATCTCCTACTTTCGTTTGACCAATTGGCCCGTTGGATACACGTCCCACTCTTCCTCGGCGTTGGCATCGTCCGCCCAGTGTGTCCCATAATTCATCCCGACTCCGAGTGGGACCAAATCGAAGTCATACTTGTAGACGTTCCGCAAGTAGGTGTACACGTCGAGCGTGAAAGAGTTGCGGGCGATGTCCTTCCAGACGTCCAGCGCACTGGCCGCGATGTCACAGACCACGGAGTCGTGGACCGTATTGAGGATCACGACGGCACCAGGTTTGATCGCTCCGGAATCCTCAGCCTCCGCAATACGCTGTTTGAAACTTGCTACCGCAATTGGGATGATCTCTGCCGTCGCGAAACCCTGGATAGGGTAGTTGTAGACTGCCGTCGAGCAGTTGATGTACCCACTGCTCGAGATCTTTGCGTGCGGCCAGTAGTACCGCATGCCCCATGGAAGAGCCAACACGCCGTCCGCGAGCACCTTGTGGACGTTGCTCTCGGAGTACGCGTAGAAACCTGCGTAACGGCGACGGAATTCCTCGATCCAGCGCAGCTGCTCTGGCGAGCCGAACTGCTTACCGTACAGAGGGCCGAACGTGTCAGGCTTGGCAGCCTTGCGCCAGCCGACGTACTGCGGGTTCCCCGCCTTGAACTCCACCATGAAGTCTGCGTACGGGATGCCCTTCATCGCCGCCGCACTGGTGCAGTGGGCGTCGAACTCCGGATTCAGGATGTCCTCGACCATCTGCGTGTCCCGGGACACCTGGCCGGCGACGCGGAACTCTAGCTGCGAACCGTCTGCCTCGGCCACGAGGCGATCTTTGTCACGAGCGCAAAAGAGTGGCTTGAAAGCATTGGGTAGATTCTGGAATTGCGCACTCTTGGGGCCGTTGTCTTCCCCTTCCCGCTCGTACATCTTGAAGATGAGCGGGATGCCCGTGCTCGATGTGCGATGCGTGGCAGTCTTCGTCTGGTTGATCTCGGCATGGAACACCCCGTCGTGCTCTTTGCACACCCCCTGATAGAAGTACAGCGACTTCGTAAGCGCTGCGCTGACCTTGCCCAGCCGCTTGCGGCAGCCGACGAACGTCCTCTGCTTCGCCGTGCGCGCGACGAGCTTGTCGAGCGTCTTCTGGTCCGTCATCGGCTTGCCGCCGGCCGTGCGCTTCAGCTCGCCGTTCCATTTCTGCAGCTCAGCGAAGCCCAGCCCGGGTGACGTCATTGCACGTATGCGGTGATCGCTCGCGGGGCTCCCGTCTTCCTGGTTCTTCGCGATCTTCGATTCAAGCGCGACCAGCAGCTTGTTGTACTGCACGCTGCCCTCCGGGACCTCGACCAGCTTTCCGTTCCGATTCGGCACCAGCCAGATCGGCGTGATGGCGTCCGGCGCAAACTTGGGCTGCGGCTTCGGCGGGTTGTACAGGAACTCCGCCACCTGCGTGCCGCTCTTCCAGTTGATCCCTCCCGTGATGCCGGTCATTTCCTGTTCGTACTGTGCCAGCAGCTGAACATGCTCGTCATATGCTGTCTGCACACGCCCCGCGTCGAGCTTCATGCCGACGCACTCCATTTCGGCCAGCACTGGCGTCAGAATGGTCCGCGTCAGCAGTACACCCAAACGGTTTGTACGGCGCAGCTCTTCCCGCTGTTCGAGGAACACTCGCTCCGTGGTATCCACGTCCTGCCTGCAGCGCCCCTCTAACCAGGTCTTTGGAATTCGGACAGGATTGATGCCGTGCTTGATCATCATGTCGACGACCGGATCCTTCGGCGGCATCCCGCGGCGCTGCGCGCAGTCGTCCAGCGAGGTCGAGCGCGGGGCGTTCAGGTCATCCCCTGCCGCGAGGTTCCCCATCAGCACATACTCGCCCAACTTCGTGCAGAAGATCGGCGGAACACGGCGGTTGCCCAGCCCGCAGCGGCGGATCAGCCAGCCCAGCTCGTATTTGGCGTTGTGGCAGACGAGCAGGTCCGAGTCCTCGATGGCCTGCACCAAGGAGCCCATCCCATACTCGTCCGCCCACAACTCCAGCGTACCCGTCTCGCCCCAGGCTTTGGTCCAGGGGTGGCCAGGCCCGTGCTTGTAGCACGCCAGGAGCAGCCCGTTGTCGGGATGCACTGGGTGGCCGTAGTCCCCGTGACTCGTATCGGTCTCGAAGTCCAGGACAACGTAGTTATCCGTGTCGAGGGCCGACGAAGTGATCATTCGAGTATTGGTACGCATCCGCGGCTTGAAGGCCGGCTACTCGGCCGAGTTACCCACCGACAGCCCCGCATCCGCAGCCTTCGCCAGCTGCTTCCGTAGCCCAGTTTCCCGGGACTTGGCGGCGCCAAGCTGGCGCTTCAGCAGGACGATCTCGTCATGCTGCTTTACTGCCAGCTCATTGACCTTCGCGATCTCCCCATCGGCCGTGATCGTGGCCGCCGCCGTGAGGCGATCGAACTCCATGACCAGGGCATCCAGGAACTCCGGCGGCATATCCCGCACCCCGAAGTGCTTCCCGAACTTTCGGCGCTGCTCGAGCGCAGTCTCCACCATTGCCGTTGCTTCTACTGCGTTCATTACTGCACCTTTGACCGGTATCGGTCGATGTTGACGATGAATCCCGCGTGGTCACCAGACAGCTTATTCTTCGGCAGGCTGAGTGCGCGCTGGTTGTGCGCGTCAAGCGTAGGGTCCACTCCAACCCCAATCATCAGGTCCGCCTGCCCAGGAACGCCTGTGCGGCTCTCGTCGAAGTCATCCAGATCGAGCCACACCTTGTGGCGCCCATGCTCCCCTGCGTTGGCCTGGCCGATTGAAACGGCCACACAGCTGTACTTGGCGCTGATCTGCCGAATGTCGCAAGCGACGTCATCCAGGCGCTGGGCCTTCGTGCCTCCGCGAGAGCCTGGCGCGTGCAGGTTGCGCAGCTGGTCGACGACCAGCATTGCTGGCTTGAACTCGTCGACGTACTCCTCGATCTCCGCGGCGGAGCCTGGGTACAGGTGTGCGGTCTTGAGGTTGTCCCCCCCCTTCCGGCGGACGCGCGCATTGGCCTCGTCCTTGAACTTCTCGACCTCGGCCCGCGTCATCCCAGCGAGGTTCCACCGGATCCGCTCCCGGATGGTGTTGACCCCTTCCTCGTTGCCAATGTACAGCACCTTGTGCCCGTCCCGCAGGGCGCCGCACACCATGTTGATCGTGATGAGGGTCTTGCCTGACTCCGGCCGGCCGAAGACCACGATGTGGGTCCCGGGTAATGCACCGTCGGTCTTCTCCTGCAGCTTCTCCGGCCAGAGCCGGAGACGCTTACCGGCGCTTACCGCGTCGGACAGCTCGTCCCAGTCCGCACCCCAATCGACCGTAGAACGCTTCGTCAGCGACGTCGCCTTCATGAGATCGGCGTGTTCGATCACCAGCCGATTGATTGAATCGCGATCCCATTCCCCTTCCATGGCGGCAGCAAGCTCGCGCCACTTGACGGTGCGCTTCAGTTCCAGCACTTCCCACGCGACGTTGTCAGGCGAAGGGCATGTCTCACGTTGAAGAGACTCGAACCAATCAAGAGCCATCCCGGCATTGCGTCCGGCGGCACGTTCGGCCCGATCGCGAAGTAGACCCGCATCGATGCCTGTCGCCTTTGGGTCGCTCTCGTACCACGCCTGGACGAGCTTCCACCAGAACTGCCCAGTTGGTGTGAACTCGTGAGGGTCGACATGGGCCACCACCTTGTTGTATGCGTCCCGGGACGCTATACACGCCCCTACAATTTTTGCATCGAACATCAGAAGCGTTCCTCTGCGGGCTCGTAGGGGTAGACGTGAAGCTCGAGTCCGCGCTTCAGCGCTCGCTCGATCATGTCGCGCGTGCCGTTCGAGTAGCCGTCCCAGAACGCCACCAGGACATCTGCGAATTCGGCCATCTGTTGATTGCGGGCGGGACCTGCGCCTTTACCCAAGCCATCCCAATCGGCTGGAAACTTGTGCAGCGGCAGATCGAGGCTCCCAGCGAACTGGACGCCAAGCGTGTCCGCGCCTGGCGCCATCCCGGAAACGATCTTCGTCCCTACCCGGTCATACGCCAGCTGGGCAAGCTCGCGGCACAGATCGTACCAGCACTGCTGCGCCCACTTCTCGTCAATGGCGCCGGCAGGCGTCAAGCGGTTACCAAAGTCCCTGCCGCCCGCGATGATGACCTTCATAGGCCCAGCTCTTCGAGTAGGCAGTGTGCCAGGATGTCCTTCGGGTCGGCCTCGAGCGCCACGACGCGCGTGCGCTTCCAGTAGAGGCCCCACTTCCTCGCCAGGGATTGTGCCTGATCTTCGGCCCCCGGGTCCAGAGCGATCGTCACGCAGCTTGGCTGCGTCCGTACGATATCTCGCACCATTTCGATATTCATGCCGTTGCCCAGGAGGGCCACCGCATGCACTCCAGCCTGCGCCACCTTGATGGCGCTGATTTGGTCTTCGACTACGACCAGGTGCCCATGGTAGGGCCAGTCATCCAACGCCCAACCGTCGCCCTTGTACCACGCCAGGAGCGGCGATGGGCTGCACGGGTAGACCCTGGTCTTGACCATCGGTGCGCCCTGCCCCTCATTCGCGTCCCAGTCCCAGGTGCGCCCAGCGCGCGGCGCGCGCGGCTCACCCTTCCACACGGGCTGACGCACCACATGCCCGCGCAGGTCGTAGTTCGGGCCTCGGACGGGCAGTATGTATTCGTCGTGGACAGTCCCCCCTATGACGCTATCGGTCACGTCCAGCTCGAACCGCTGACGAAAGTACTCCTGGTCGACAAACCACAGCGGGAGGATCGGATTTCGGTATGGGCGGATACGCGCCATGGCACGGCTGACCTCGGCGGCGATGGCCGGCGGTAGGTTGGCACTGCCAACGATGCCAGCGACACCACACTTGGCCCGGAAGCACTTGAACCACACGTGATTCGGCTCTCGGCCGACGACGAATGTCGTCTCGCCTTTGTCGCCGCCTTGGCATGCAGGGCACTGGACTCTGCGAGTGCTGCCGGCAGGCAGCTGCTCGGTTTGCTGTGAGACGAACATGTCGAACTGACTCAAGTTCCTACTCCCTCTTCAAGTCAATCTACTGATTGACATAGCGTAGCGCGCTTCGCTGTTGCCGGCCGTAGCCGGCGAAGACTAGTTCCCCCTTTATCCCCCAAAGGTCTCCGCGGCTTGAAGGCCACGGCCAGAGGTAAGTTACCCGCTCAGCTCATCGCCTCGCGAAGGGCGGTGACCATCTTCTGGTAAACGCGATCCGCTGTAGATTGTGACAGCCCCATGGTCTCTGCCATGGCTGAAACTGTGTGGCCGGCCAACACTCCGAGGGCCATGCGCCGCCCGAGGTGGCGCAGCTGTTTGATGCGTGCCATCAGCCTGTCACGCGTCAGCGCAGAGTCGATGTCGATGTTTTTGTCGTTCACGATCGGCAAAACGAACGCCGTCCACTTGGACCCGCCGACTCGAGTGCTCCAATCCTCGTGATCCTCCGTCTCCGAGGCGTACTCCCCAACTTCGTCCAGAGACTCGATGTTGACGTCTCCACAGGACTCGAGCCGCGCCTTCTCGCGTAGCACATCGCGGCGGATGGATTTCTCGAGCATCGCGTGCCCCCCGTCGTCCCAATCCTCGGCAGGGTGGGCAGCTGCCCACACATCCACCTGCTTGATTACGCTGAGATTCCCGACCTGAATGCAGTCGTCCTGAATGTTGAAATCCAGCCGTAGGCCGCGCACGATGCGCTTCACCACGGGGATGTATCGGACGACCAGTTCGTTGCGTTCTTCGATTTTCATGACGCGACCTCCAGCATGGACTCTATGTAGAGCTGTGGGGCGCTGTACAGGTCGCGCCCGAAGGACCGGATCGTGATCACCGTGTCGAGGTTGACCGAACGGATGGCGTTACGGTCGACGTCGTAGGTATTGAATAGCTCCGGATGATTGTATGCGCGCGTTTCCGCAGCGCGCCGCTTGTGCTCTGGGGCGGCCTCCCCCTTCACCCGAAACTTTGCCGCGGCATGCTGAATGAGCATGGTGCGCAGGCTCCCATCCTGCTTGATAAACTGGACGATCGTGAACTTCGCCCCCGTGCCCTCAAGCACGCGGCGAAGGGCCTGTCGATACTGATTGCGACGTGTTGTGTTCATGGATCCTCTTTTTACCCAAAACTTTGTATTCAAAAAATTCCGCATTGCCGAAAACTTTGTATCTGAAAAATTCCGCAATCGGCCGCTGAACCCGCGCGGCGCGAGAGCCGCGAGAGCCCGCCGCGCTGAGCGCGCGACCAAGATTATGACAGGCAGTGCGTCCTTCATTCTGTAAATTCGGCCCCTTGCGGGGGCCGTCTCCGTTTTGTCAAACCTTGTGGGTCTCGAGCGCCGCGCCCAGTTCGGCGCGTTGCCAGAAATCGGCGCGGGCTTGCCAGTCCTGATCAGTGTGGCCGCGCGAGTGGCGCCGCCGACATTCTTGCTCCAGTAGACCCGCGATCGTGTAGTCTCGCAGCGAGTCTAGCAAGCCGTCGATTTGTTCGCCTATGGTCATCTCGTTTTGCTCCAGTGTGTGTGGTCGTAGAACACTATGCAATGGCCATGCCAACACCGAAACCGCATACCTACGCCACTTAGACGTGACAAGAATTGTCATATTGTGACGTTTTGGTCACATTGTGACGTTGTGCGTCCATATACACTCGGTTAAATGCGAGCATCAGCGCGGGTAACTCTACGTTGGCACGGGGTTTGCATGGTATTAGGGTTAACACGGGAGAGTGAAAAATGGAACCACGCAAGCAAGCAATTCTCACCGCGCTCGACACATTCGTACGTCAGCGCCCCGGCATGGAGCCGGGGAACTACAGCGACGCCGCAAGCTATCGCTCAGAGTCGCGCAGCATCACGAAAGACTTACACGACTACCGCGTGATTCGTCGTACAGTCGAGCTGCGCGACTCGATCACGGCCGATATGATCCTTGAAGCGTCGCAGTCCGCGTACAGCGGGCGGCTACAGTTTAGTGAGCCGGGCAAGGCGAGTATATACGACACTCGCCCCGCAAAGGTTTGGCGCGTTGATTACTGCACAGGCCAGTACTTCCCGACCGAGTACCGTAAAGCCGCGTGCGCCGTGCTAGCCTCGGCGCTTTGGGCCTGGACGCGCGAGCACGCGATGCCCAAACATAGCGGAGCGAGACTCCGAGGCAACTACCCTGGCAGCGAAGCCGTACACGACAATATCGACGGCAAGACGCCCGGCGACTGGCTCCGCGCCCATTTCCGCAAGCTGTTTGGCGCTCGCATGGCCGCGCGGTGGTTTTCATGAGCTACGTCATAAAGCGTATCACCGACGGCGCATATGTAGCGCCGGCTGGCTCGGCAAGTAGCTATGTCCGGTCGCTACAGTCCGCGCGGACATGGCCCTCACGCGAGACCGCTGAACGCGAGCGATGCCCTGGAAACGAGGTAGTTTGCGAACTGCTTTGCGAACTGCGGTGGTTTTCGTAAATCCCGCGTTTTTACACAGAAGGAGCTTAACGATCATGGCAGCGAAACGTATCACCGCGCGCTTCCTCATAAGCGCGGGCGCATGTGCCTCGCAAGTCCAGAGATTCCATGACCTGTGGCCGCGCGGCATAGTCCCTACCGCCGCGCTAGCACTAGAGTATGCTGGTGCCTTTGACTGGCGGTGGGCCGCCGCTAATCTGCTTTCCGACTCGGCACTGGTCGAGTACGAGCGCATGTGCGCCCCGACAGGGGCCGAGTACGACCGGGCGCGCGCCGCGGCATGGGCCGAGTATGAGCGCGTGTGCACCGCGGCACGGGCCGAGTACGACCGTGCGCGCGGGGCCGAGTACGAGCGCGTGTGCGCCCCGGCACGGGCCGAGTACGACCGTGTGAGAGCCGCGGCACGGGCCGAGTATGAGCGCGTGTGCGCACTCGCGTTCGTTGGGGCTTGGGCGAACGGTTTTTAGGAGTCAGTCACATGTCACTAAAGAAAACAGCCAGTTACGAGAATCCTCACGCGATTTTCGCTGACAAGCGCGACGAATGGGAATGGCGTGTGCTCAAGTGTTACAAGGCGGCCAAGTCCGAAGAACGCGACCAGTACGCTCGCTGGTTTTGCGGTGTTTCGAGTCCATATACGTTCGGCGGCTATGATCTAGGCGACACATACCGCGCGGAAGTATTGCGCTACGGTGCACTCGTCGCGGCCACAGACGAATGGGTTACCGAGCACCTAGGCAACGTGCGCGGAAGTCTGCCGACACCAGCCGAATACTTGGCCAAGAGTCACTCCTCGTGAAACTACTCAATATCGACGCGAACCCGAAAACGGTTAAGGGACAGGCGCGCGGTTACATGACCGCTATTCTTTACCTGTCACCGTATACGTTGGCGGGCGGCCCGAACATATGCCCGACAGCCGAGATAGCCGGATGCTGGCGAACATGCCTCAATGTCGCTGGGCATGGTGGCATCCCCGTGAACGGTTATACAAATTTCGGTAGTGGCGTGGCACATCTTGTGCCAGACAATGCAGTGCAGCGCGCGCGGCTCG
>C687J35021_10000391_pt1 | contig 34840 bp, 30 predicted proteins | sample RifCSPhighO2_12_FD_35021 | JGI IMG/M metagenome (IMG submission 35021) | reverse complement strand
ACCTTCACCGTTGAAACAGCTACCTCAACAGGTACAACGACCAAGCTCATTGCAAGCACCTTCAAGTTTGCAACGTCAGGAGCTTCAACGACGTTCACCAGTTCACAGGCATTTACGCCAGTGGCAGACTGGACTTCAGATGCGGTTATCCTCAACTAACCTCGGTTAGCTTCAGGAAAACTTCGTAAGAAGCAAGCACAAAAAATCCCCTCACGGGGATTTTTTGTGAGCTGTGTGCAGGCCGCGCTGCCAATTGTGGTATACTGACTCGATGGAAACATGGCGGTTGCCTTACGAGCATTCGAAAAAGAAAGCAAAGGAAATATATAAAAGTATTGGTGCAATCATTTGTCCTGCACTTGATGGTGATTATGTATATTTTACAAATGTAGGTTTCAATCATCTTGTTCGAAAAGGGCGTATACCGAGAACTAAAAATGAGCAAATGAGCAGATTCGTTCTCTTAGAGCACGTAGAACCCATACTTAAAGATCCTCGTGCAAATATAGAGTATCGTGCAACTACTGAAAAGAGGGTAGTGAATCGACACGGTGAAGAATACTTCATGGAATCAACTGCTGAGTTTTGGACATTTCATAAGCGTATCGATGACTGCACAATAAAAGTTGTTGTTCGAAAATTAGGAACTGAAGGGGACAAACATTTCTTTAGTATCATGGGAGACAATGTTGTCGCGGAAAACTTATACTAAATAACAAAAAATCCCGCACAATGTAGTATTGTACGAGGTTCTTTGGGGTACTCGCCATCAACTCTAATGTCGATAGAGGCTGACGCCTCGCGAGTACATGCTCATATTCTACAGAACTAACTGCAAGAAGTCAAGGCAAAAAACCGTGGACAGCTCTCTCCGTAAAGTGAAAGAATACCGGTTAACCTGCGTCATGATATATATCCAGATTTTCGATTTATATACCTGTGGTGTGCCTGAAGAATCTCTTTCCGGGAGATATAGGGCACCTGAAAGCCGATAGGGGTGAGTAGGGTGGCTATGCCGTAAAATTACTTACGGAAACAAGTGGCTGCAAATGAACTGAATCAGCCAATGTCTATAGGATAGGTCATGTATCTTCTCGGGTGATATGCGGTCTGTACGACATTTTGAGCAACGTCTCGTAATGGACGAGAGCTCCGCACATACGTAGTAGGCTACGTGCGTGCGCAAAAATAAAAAGCTGTATCCATTCTGCATATGTGAGTACACAGCAATCTCATCACCGCAGGTATATATGTCGAAATGGAACAAAAAACTCCACTCAGTAAATGTGATGGTTTTTGTAGATGAGCAGGGTCGGGCGTTATGCACTTCCATTTCCTTTAAAGTATGTTAGGCTATTCCTATATGAAAGATAATAAAAAGATTGGCATTATCCTTGCGATAATTGTCGTGACAGTTCTTGGGGCTGTCTTTGTGGCTACTCGTAATGGCGGCTCCGCTGAAAAGTGGAATGGCGTTTCTGGCGAATCTATTGACGTAGCACTTGGTTTCTACCTTGAATGGGTAGGACTCAAGGATGCAGCTGACAAAACAGTCGCAGCGAGCGAGCTTCTCGCACGTGCGCCACTTGCAGAAAGTTTGAAAGCAACACTCGCAGAGAACGTAACCGCAGAGGTTGACCCTGTTGCATGCCGCGCATTCGACGAAGCACAGACGCGCACACAAATTGTATTCGAGCGCGAAGACGCAGCGCAGTACATTATGCAAGTTACCAAGGGCGAACTCACCGAAGGCTACGCCGTGGTTGACCTTGTTGGAAAAGAAGGGCAGTGGCAGATTCAAAACATTGCATGTGCCAAGGGTGATGTTGCACCAGAGGCAGGCGAATTCAGCTACACCCAAGCAGGTACGCTCTTGAAGCAGGTTCCTGCACCATACGATGCAAAACTCTGGCACCTTATCTTCCAAGATGGCAACCAGGTAGGTATCACCCCACTTATCTTCACTGATGCAAGTAAGTGTATCGCAGACGGCAAGGAAGTTGCCTGCGATGAAAACTACCTCTTTGAAACAAAAGAAGTAACCGTCTTCGGGCAGATGACCGAAATCGGCGCAGAGGTTGCTCGTGTAGAGGTAAAGTAACAACAAACAAAAAATCCCCAACAAGGGATTTTTTGTGTCCACTACATTACACAAAATGGTCTGTCATCCTCGGGATTTAGAAAGCAAATGAGGACGTCTGTCCGATTATTGCTTTCAAATACCCGGGGATCCAGGGATTAAAAACTATTGCTTTAACGCCTGGATCCCCGGGTATGTGAAAGTAATACTCCACTTCGTTTCGTTTACTTTCTACATCCCGAGGATGACAAGGATTTAAGGTGTACGGTAAAGATTTACCAGGGCGACAGAAGTATAGTGGTTATTTCCATAAAATCATGTACGTTTAGTTTTTTAAGCATTACACCATATGAAATCGGGCTTGCGTAAGTGTCGTTGGATATTGATGAATGCTGGATTTTATTTTTTCTTTATCTTTCCTTCATATTTTGGACATGTGAGATGTGTATACTTTTGGTAGTCATTGCGAGCGGGTTGCAACGCGCGACGTAATCACAATGATGTGTGAGGTGCACGATACTCATTGCATTCCCCACAAAATTTTCCTAGGACGTCGACAGGTATGGTGCTCGTCGACGAACTGGATAAGATTTGGTGTAATCTATATGAAGGCTGCGAACAGGGCGCTACAGATATGGTGGTTTCTTGCTGATACGCTTGTGCCACCAAGTGAAGAACATGTGCTGGTGCGTGAACTTGCCTCGCTTGCGTCACATTTAGCTGTTCGATGTCACGAAGACGGCGTTGTTACCCTTATGGCTTTCCACGACCCGGTGGTACGAGCGGTAATTCATGAGGCGAAATTTGCGGGGAATACGAAAGCCTGGCGACTCTTAGGGGAAGTGCTTGCGGCGTATATTACCGCAACATATCCTGGGCGGGCGGTAAGGATTATTCCTATGCCACTTTCGGGAGCACGGCTTCGGTCGCGTGGGTATAATCAGGTTGCGATGGTTTTGAAGGAAGCATTACCTCATATGCCGCAGGCGGTACATACGCGAGGAATGCTTCGTCGCGCAGATACCGCACCGCAAACGACGCTCGGGAAAACCGAGCGGCAACACAACGTGCGTGGTGTGTTTGCAAAGCAGTGGTTTGCGCCGAAGGTGCCGAAAGGCGACGCTCCCGAGACGGTATATATGTTACTCGACGATGTACTCACGACCGGTGCAACGATGCACGAAGCAAAGAAAACATTACGGAAAGTATATGGCATTACGCCGCAGCTTCTCGCACTTGCGCACTAAGGTGGGGAAGATTTCCCCATGTCCCCATTTTCATTTTCAGAACGCTTGGCGTATACTGTGGATACATTTCAAGGATCTCGAATCTAGATATGCATCAGAACCAGCTGTAGTGAGGCAACTGCTGATGTTCTCGAACCGTTACTTATCATATTAGAACGAACTAGATAAAAACATATGCACGAAAATCCTCATCAAGCACAGCCAATGCGTCAAAAGAAGCGTGGTGGCATTAACAATAAAGCGCTCCTCGGCATACTTGTCGTTGTGGTAGTTGGCGCTGCGGCGTATTTCAAACCATGGGAACGTACAAGTATAACTACTGGAACGACGAGCCCAGCAGATATACAGATTGGCAGCACTACCAAAGAAGCAAAAGACCTTCTCGATGAGCTTGGCGATATTTACGCGGTTCCCGCTAATGACGAACCCGTGCTCTATACGATTGACGATGCGGCAGCGCTTATCGCACAGCAAGCCTTCTTTACGGGCTCGCAAAACGGCGACACGCTCTTCATTTTCCCAAAGAGCATGAAGGCAGTCATCTTCAGTCAGGAGCGTAATAAGGTTATCAATGCAGGGCCGCTCTCGTATGAAGGCGACCAGAGTGTTACCACAGGCGTAACACCGACAGAAGCCCCGACACCTACTTCGTCTGACGCGCAGTAATGTCTCTAGTATTTCAAAAACAAACCCCGAGTTACTTCTCGGGTTTTTGTGTGCCTGTTCACAGGTGCCCCCGTTTTGTTTTTTAGAGTGTGTGGTATACTCACCACAAGAAGAGGCCTCGAAGCGATTCAAGAAGTCCACACTATTTTTGTGCGGACTTCTTTTTGTATACCATATGATGAAAAAATATATTTATTGCGTCGGCATATATCTTCTGCTTGCCACAGGAGCTGCCGCGAGCGAAACAGTAGGCACGGTCACAACCGGAGGTAACGAAGGTTTTGCCTGGAGCGACCAAGCCGGGTGGGTCAATTTTGGCACAGCAAACGGCGCGATCACGATCCAAGACAGCGGCATCACCGGCTATGCATGGATACCTAATTATGGCTGGATGAACATGAATCCCTCGAATGGTGGTGTATCTGTTGCTGCAGGCGGCGCACTCTCAGGCTATGCGTGGAGCAGTGCGCTCGGCTGGGTTAACTTCTCGGGGGTAAGCATTAACAGTTCGGGCGTGTTTACCGGGCAGGCAACAGGTGCGAGTATCGGCACCCTTACCTTCAGTTGTACAAATTGCTCGGTAAAAACAGATTACCGCCCCCCGGCACTAGAAACAACAAGTACGGAGAGCTCAAGCGGCTCATCCGGTGGTGCGACACCAGGAGAGCCAACTCCCGCGTCACTTTTGCCAAGCCCTGCCGACGCAGTACCATTCACCACCGAGCCAACAACTTCACCAGAAGAGAGCGTTACTGACGCTGAGGGTGAACTGCTCCCTTCAGAACTCTTCGACATTCGTCTTGTTATCGACAGACGGACAATTAGTTCCGTGCAGAAGCTCGTAGCGCGAACAACGTTCGAATCCTTCGGTCGCGTCCCGACACCGGTCGACATATTCTTTAGTATTGTTGACGCTTCAGGAAATGAGGTCTACAGCAAAAAAGATAATGTCGTCATCCAAACAGAAGGCGTGCTCGTCACTCGATTCGCCGATGTTGCGGAACTACCTGATGGCGAGTACGTGCTTCGTATGCGTACCTTGTACAATGTCGATGTCGAAGATTTCTTCGAAATTCCATTCACTATAAATGCAGCAACAGGCGGCGGGCTCCCGTGGGTGTGGATAGCGGTAGGAATATTTGGTCTCGTCCTCCTTGCCACATTCTTCATTGCAAAGAGAAGAATGATAAAGAAAGTGTAAATGCCAAGCAGAATCGAGCGCGATACGCAGTAGAGGAGCACAAGTTCAAGAATTAAATACAATAACCCCCTAGGTGTGTCATCCTCGGAATGTTGAAAACAAACGACCGTAGGGAGTATTGTTTTCACATATCCGGGGATCCATGGGTAGGGAACAAAGTTTTTTATCCTTGGATCCCCGGGTTCTTTGAAAATATACTACGCTTGCGCTCCGTTATTTTCATGAGCCCCGAGGATGACACATCTTTAAGTGTGTTGCAATTAATTGTTGAAGAGGGGGTGTCGCAGGTTTCGTTTTTTCTGGTTTAGCAGTATACTGTCACTATCACAAAAGTTTGAGGCTTGTGAAGCCCGTTCGTGTCCGCGAATGGGCTTTCTGTTGTGAGAGGAGTATGCGTCGCGCTCACAAAAATGAGTCATAGAAGTAGCCATAACGAGGTTTTCGAAACCCGCACGATGCCCGTGCGGGTTTTTGTAGAAAATATAATGAAAAGTAGTGTGTATCACATAAGGTTTGTCATCGTTCTCCTTTGCGTTTTTCTTGTGCCACAGCTCGTGACTGCTGTTGTGTATCAACCAGGAGAAACGCTCAGTCCTGCATGCGCACCAACAGATACAAACTGCTACGTCCAAGCGCCGATTACGGGCACTGCGGCATCCTCAACATTTCAAACTCCCGCGACCTTTCGTGATACGCTCAAGCTTTCCGCAACAAGCACGCCAAGTGATACGTCGGCGGTGCTGTACAACGTCGGCGGTGTCCTGTATTGGAATGGTTCTGCGGTTGCGGGAGCAACAGGGCTCACGTCACTCAACGGTCTTTCAAGCAGCACGCAAACATTTGCAATCGGCACAACGGGAACGGATATTCTCATTGTCTCGTCAACTTCAGTGCACACCTTCAATATCCCGAACGCAGGAGCATCCGCTCGCGGTGTGGTTTCCACAAGCACGCAAACCTTCGCAGGTGACAAAACATTCACGGGTACTACCACGCTTGCAACCACAACCATAGCCCGCCTCATTGCCGCAAATGGAATGCAGTTTTCGTCACTCGTTGGGGGAATTCTGCAAACCAATGCATCAGGAGACGTTGCCACAACATCGCTCGCCGCACTTACCACCAACGCAATCTCCTGGCTCGGCAATACGCTCACGAGCACCGTGAACGGTGTCGCAACAACCACACAGATTTCCTATGCAAACGGCACGACGGATGGCATCGTGAGCACTACCACACAAACTTTTGCGGGTGCAAAAACATTCACGGCTACTACCACGCTTGCAACAACAACGCTGAGCGACTTCACGGTTACAGGAACATCAACCCTTGCGTGGGTGTCGGCGGCACGCCTGTATCTCGGTAATTTTACCGGTATCCTTACTGCAAGCAGTGGTCTCGTCAGTACGTCGTCAATATTGTCACTCCTTCCATACGCCTCAACAACTGCAGACGGTATTGTTTCGACAACAACACAGTCCTTTTCTGGTGAGAAAACATTTACGAGCACCACAACCCTTGCAACGACCACTATCGCACACCTCATTGCTTCAAACAGCGTACGTTTCGCTGCGCTTACTGGCGGCATCCTCACGACGGACGCCTCAGGAAACCTCTCCACGACAAGTAGCTCCGTCACCATCACCAATGCACTCTCGTGGCTCGGCAATACACTCACGAGTACGGTCAACGGCGTTGCGACTACCGCACAGATTTCGTATGCAAACGGCACGACGGACGGCATCGTGAGCACCACTACGCAAACCTTCGCGGGCGACAAAACATTTTCAGGGACGCTCACGTTTGCAACATCGACTGCAAGTACGCTTACCGTGACAGGCACCTCAACACTCTCAGGAGTAACGGCGTCAACATTATATCTTGGTAGTCTCACGGGTATTCTTACGGTAAACAGCGGTCTCGTCGGTACGTCATCTATCCTTTCATTTCTTCCATACGCCTCAGCAACTGCAGACGGCATTGTTTCAACCACCACCCAATCCTTCGCAGGAGAAAAGACATTCACGAGCACCACGACGCTCGCTACTACCACCATCGCACACCTCATTGCTTCAAACAGCGTACGCTTTGCCGCACTTACTGGTGGTATCCTCACCACTGATGCCTCAGGGAACCTCTCCACGACAAGTAGCTCCGTCACCATCACCAACGCACTCTCCTGGCTTGGTAACACACTCACCAGCACCGTAAACGGTGTTGCAACTACCACACAGATTTCGTATGCAAACGGCACAACCGACGGCATCGTGAGCACCACTACGCAAACCTTCGCGGGCGACAAAACATTTTCAGGGACGCTTACCTTTGCAACGTCGACTGCATCAGGACTCACGCTTTCACAGAATGGTCTTATTCTTGCATCGTCGACACCATCAGCAACAAGTACCGCTCTCTATAACCTTGGCAACACATTGTACTGGAACGGCCAGGAGGTCTTAACGACAGCTCTTGCGTGTGGTTGCGCGACGGGGTGGCTCACGGGCGGTACATTATCGATAAATAGTGGTGACGCTACCAAGCTCGACATAACTGCAGGAAGTGCGCGAATTGTAGACATTTCCAATCCTTTAAATCCCGATATCCATACGATTACCTGGAGTGCACAAACAGCATTTGATCCGACCCTTACGGGGCGTTCGAAATGGATTGGTGTGCAAGATGATGGTTCTGGCGGCGCAACATTTGTTTCTGATGTTTCGTTTGATTCTGTCGAGCGTCGCTCGACTGCAATACTTGGTAGAATATGGACGACGGCGGGCACCGGCCCCACGATTACGAATATTGGATCATACCAACGACCCGCGTGGGGTATTGTGACGGCATTCCAAGATTTTGTGCTCGAGTTTGGATCGTGGAATATTGCAGGCAACGCCTTCTCCGCAAACGGTGCAAACTTGCTCTTAAACAAAGCTTCAGGTACTTCGTATCGATATCATACTGAAAGCACGTACGGACAGGAGAACGTGCATACCGATGCAGCACAAACAGGAATCACGACGTACAACTATCACATACAAGGAAGTTCGGTGACGTATACGCGGAGCGCGCTCGAACCAGGAGTCTATAGCAGCGGTTCACTTGCAACGTCGACAGTAGCAAGTAACAAGTATACACGCCAAGAGATATACTTCTTTCCGGTGAGTGGGACGATACACGTGCTGTATGGACAAACATTGTATGCTAGTCTCGCCGCTGCTGAATCAGCAGGGTTTGAAGGTGTTGATGCGGTCAACCTCGATATCCTTGATGGGTCAATACATAGAGCCTCGATTATCTTGAAGGGGAATGCGACTGATCTTACCAGTACTACAGACGTAAAAATAATTAACTTATCGTCAGGACTTGGTGGCGCGCAACAATTCGCGGGTTACTGGTCGACGAATGCATCGGGCATATTTTATAATGAAACAGGAATGAATGTTGGTATTGGTACCTCATCACCAGCACAAAAATTGCATGTACAAAGATCTACGAGCGGGTCACCCGTGCGTTTCCAGGATAGCGATGGCTATTGTGAGATTGACCCAACCCTTAGTCTTTGGACATGTACCTCCGATGCGCGACTCAAAACAAATGTGCAGACAATCGAAAGCACACTCAGCGGTATTCTTGCACTTAATCCTGTAAATTTCGACTGGAGGAGCCAGGTAGGGGATGGCGTTGAAGGCGTTCGCGGCTCACGCTACGGACTCATTGCGCAAGAAGTGGAAGATATTTTCCCACACCTTGTGAACACCGATGCTGAGACGGGACTCAAATCTGTTGGCTACGGAGGCCTCACGATACCAATGCTCAAGGCGCTGCAAGAAATAGCGACGATTGCATCAAGCACCGCAGGGCTCACGCTTGCTCAGGAAGATGGTGTCGAAACAAAAACATTCCTTGGGCAATTCTTCGACCGCATGATTGCCTGGTTCGCAGATGCAGCAAACGGCATTGGCACGTTCTTTGCCGAAAGCGTCGATACAAAAGAGCTGTGCCTCACCGACCGTGACGGCAGAACATGTTACACACGCACGCAGCTCAATACTGCACTTGGCAGCACTGAGGCTGCTCAAACGCAGAGCATACCAAGTAGCACAAACACAAACTCGAGCAGTAGTGGTTCTATCGATACCCAAGCAACGACAACAGGTACCAGCGCCATACCAACAGAGGACACCGCCTCAAGCACCATGGTTGTTGCAACGACAACTGAATCGAATGTCACTGATACGACAGCGCCAATACTCTCGCTCATTGGAGATGCCGAAATAAATCTTCCCATCGGCGAGGCATATGTCGAGCAAGGGGCAACCGCGACCGACGACGTTGACGGCGACATTGCAAGCGCAGTGAGCATCGTAGGCGAAGTGGACACAAGCACCGCAGGTACGTACACGGTCACCTACAATGTGGCTGACGCTGCGGGGAACAGCGCGGAGTCACTCACTCGAACCGTGACGGTTAACACTCCTCCAGAAGAAGTGCCAGTGCCATAAGAGACAACACAAAAAAAAGACCTCGCTGCGCGAGGTCCGTAAAACAAATATTCAGTGTCGTCAGTCAGGGGTGGCCATTGCATATCGCTGCATGGAAACATCGAGCGAACCGAAGGAGACATTGCACCGAAGGAACTCAAGGACGGCCTTGAAGCACTCCTTGTCTTTGCGTCGACCGTGCGGATCTTCCCACGAGCGTGCCGCGACGGTGACGCTGTCAACAATTTCCTTGAGGTGCCCCTTGGCGAAAAATACGCCCGGAAGATACCAGTGTTCCCAGTACTTGCCGTTCTCTGCGCGCTTTGAGCGCATCTGCACGAAGCCGTAGCTGAGAAGTTTTTGCGCTTCGTATGCGTAGTTCTCGGGCGAATAGTAATAACCGCAGAGGCTCTGAATGGTGAAATGAGGATAGTACAGCACATCGTCGCTCATCTCCTCAAATACCTTCTCGACGAGCTCGCCCTGCACCTGCGTGTTTGCATGCTCACGCCAAAACGGCAGCATCTTCTCATCGTGCGTCGTGTCGAGCAAGGGAAGGTGCTTTGCGTGAACCTCAAGACGGCCATCTTTCACGCCAAACCAAGACATGCCGGAGAGTGCGCAGAGAAGCTGGTCGGCTTCGGTTTGGGTAAGCCCAGAAATGACAACCTCACGCGTGTTGTCCTGTTTGTAATGCGATTGTGAACGAACAGAGATTTTCTTCATGACAACTCCTTGTGTGGTGGTAGAAGAACAAGACAAAGCCCCGAATGGGTACCGAGTCGAATCCTATACGTTTTTTGACATTTTGCAACCTGTGTGCAGAGGAATTAGTTGAGCATCCACAATGCCCCGTTGAGGTAGGTTGCGAAACTGACCCAAAGAAGATACGGAACGAGAAGCCAGGCTGCAGGCTTTGATAGTTTCGCAAAGGTAATGATTGTAGCGAGGATACCAAGCCAGAGGAAGACGATGTCAATCAGTGCAAGGTCGATTCGTTGCAACCCAAAAAATAGGATTGACCACAAGGTGTTCAAGACGAGTTGCCCGAGAAATACACCAAGCGCAATCTTTACCTCTCTGCGGGCAAGCCCTCTGCGCCAGACAAGGAATGCGGCAATACCCATGAGTGCATAGAGCGTCGTCCACACCGGGCCGAATACCCAGCTCGGCGGATTCAGTGCTGGCTTTACGAGCCCCATATACCAACCGGAAACGGAAGACATGGTAAACAGTGAGCCGATAATTCCAGCAAGTTCAGCGACGCAAATCGCCGCACCAAGTTTTACTATGTTTTGTAGTTGCATACTGTTCTATGGTAGCAGTATATTCATGAAAATGTATGGGGAGGTGTTGGTGTGTATTTTTACGCATACTCCGCAAGTGCTGGTATACTAGTGGCACTATGGTGCGCGTGTTCTTTCTTCCGGCGGTAGTGATCCTTCTTGGATTTTTTGGTTTTGTCTATCACGAGCCTTTCTTTTTTGCGAGCGCAGGCGTGATAGGGGTCGTAAAGATTGTTGTTGATAGCATTCGAAATATTCGCGCAAAAAACTATGCGCTTGATTACATTGCATTTCTTGCACTTGTCGTCAGTCTTGTGGCGCATGAATATCTTGCGGGTGCGGTTGTGGCGCTTATGTTTGCTTCCGGTGAAGCGCTTGAAGCGTTTGCAGAGGGGAAGGCGACACAGTCGCTTCGCGCGCTCCTTGATCGTCTACCAAAAAACGCACGCGTACTGCACGATGATGGCACGATAGAGGCGCAGCCGCTTACGCAGGTTGTACCCGGGGCCCATATTATGGTGCTACGCAATGAGCTCGTGCCACTCGATGGGCTACTTCTTTCACCGAAGGGAATTTTTAATGAAGCAAACCTAACCGGTGAATCGCTTCCGCACACTGTTTCAGCGCAGACGTTTATTAAAAGCGGCGTGGTCAATGTTGGGGAAACTATTACGCTTGCCGTCTCAGGTGCATTCGCCACTTCAACGTATGCGCGTATTGTTGATCTTGTTGCCCGTGCTCGAGAGGACAAGGCTCCGTTTGTTCGCCTTTCTGCGCGAGCAAACATTCCGTTTACCAGCATTGCATTATTGCTTGCTACGGGAGCATACTTTTTTACGGGTGGCCTCACCGGAGCACTCGCGGTGCTTGTGGTGGCAACGCCGTGCCCGCTTATTATTGCGGCGCCAGTTGCATTCTTGGGCGGCATATCGCGTGCGGCGCGGTCGCAAATTATCGTGAAGCGTTCGGTGGCGCTCGAACAGCTTGCGCGGGCTAAGACATTGTTCTTTGATAAGACAGGCACGCTGACGCTCGGTGCGCCCGAGGTCACTGAAGTGCGAACCTTCCAAGGTATGACCGAACATGAAGCGCTTCACATTGCCGCCGCGATAGAGTTTCATTCACTCCACCCGCTTGCGCGCGCCATTGTTGCGCGATATGAGACGATTGAAAATCACCTCACGGTCGCAACAGAAGTACGAGAAACGCTTGGCGAAGGGATAACAGGAACTGTGGATGGCGCAGTGTACACTATTGCACATGCGGAGGATATTCAGGAGCAGGGAAGCATTGTGCTTGCGCTTACCTCAGCGCGTGGCGTGCATGCGTACTTTATTATTGCTGACACCATCAAGGAAGACGCACGCGCCGTACTTTGTGCGCTTGTTGCGAAAGGGTTTGTATTGCATATGGTTACGGGCGATACGTATGAAAACGCACAGAAGCTTTTTGGTTCGCTGCCAATACAAATTCATGCAGGGATCTCTCCAGAAGAGAAGTATGCGCTGATTGATGGCGCAAAAAAGAATACCGAGACGGTTGTTATGATTGGTGACGGATTAAACGATGCGCCAGCTCTCGCACGCGCATCTGTCGGCATGGTGTTTTCAGGTACCGAGAACAGCGCTGCAATTGACGCAGCCGACGTGGCAATCATGGGTAGTGATGTTGCTTCCGTCGCTGAAACGCTCACGCTTTCACGTCATACGGTGCGTGTCGCAACGCAGAGTGTTTGGGTAGGGATTGGTCTCTCATCTCTTGCAATGCTGGTCGCTTTCTTTGGTTATATTCCGCCAGTCACCGGCGCTCTTTTGCAAGAGGGTATAGATATTCTCGTCATTCTCAACGCACTCCGCGCCGCATTCAAAACATAGTGAGAAAGAGTAATCGTTTCGACACACTAAAAAATCAGAACCTTTCGGTTCTGATTTTTCTTTTTGCTCCTCCGGCAAGATTCGAACTTGCGACCAATCGATTACATATTCTCCACGATTACGCGTGGTATGGACTATATCATCATCCAGATGTTCGTGTGAACGAACTGGAGGAAGGCGCTTCCCGGCAATGCTTTGCATTGCAAGTACTCTCTCTCGAGATAGTCTCTGAACCTTCCTTGATTTGCATCAAGGCTTGGCTGCTGATTGCCCTCGATCTTGTTTTACAACAAGTCGTTCGGGTTTCCAGCAATTCACCTTCTTTTCGATATGGATTACTCCATAAAGCTGCCTTTGACAGTCGACTGCTCTACCGCTGAGCTACAGAGGAATGAGTTGAGCGTTGCGTGGGCAAGCCACGCAGGATAGGCTTAGTGGGGCACGCTCTGTGATTTTCGTAAAAACAAGCCGACCGCAAGGGAGATTTGTTTTTACGAAAATTGCAGAGCGTGCGCATGCGGAGCGTAGCGCAGCATGCATCCCACATAACCGAATGAATGAACTCTGTATGGTTCCCGAAGCGTAAGCGAAGGGGTCCATACGAGGAGTGTCCATCCCACAAACAACATTATGCTGTTTATGTCCCCCGCATTGTACAGATATTTAAAAATATTTCAAGGAGAAAACAAGGAGAAAAAGAAGCACGCTCTCCAGCCAAAAACTAGCATATTCCCCAAAAACGTGTAGTGTACACACTACTATATGAAAAATTTTAAAGACAACAAGAGTTTTGGCTCACGAGGAAGCTTCGGCAGCGACAAACGAGGGGGAGGTTTTGATCGCGGACGTGGCGGCTTCAGTGGTGGGAATCGTCCGAGTTTTGGTGGCGGTAATCGTCCAAGTTATGGTGGAAACCGTAGTAGCTTCGGCGACGACCGCAAGTCTGAAGTATTCAAAGCAACCTGTGCTGATTGTCAGAAGCAGTGTGAAGTACCGTTTCGTCCGTCTGGCGATCGCCCAGTTTTCTGTTCGGATTGTTTTGGTGAGAAGCGTGGCGCTTCAGAAGATACTCGAAGCAATTTCGAGTCACGAAGCACGTATCGCGATGCGGCGAAGCCAGCATATAAGGAGGCACCGAAAGTTGACCTTTCTGTTGTGCTTGCGAAACTCGATACGCTTATTGCTGCTGTTGAGAAGTTGACTGCGGCGCAGAAGGAGGCTGTTCAGCCTGTTGTGGCAGAAGTTGTCGCAGAAGAAACAGTTGCACCAAAGGCAAAGAAAGTTGCAAAGAAGACAGCTGCTGAAAAGAAGCCGGCGAAGAAGGTTGCGTCCAAGAAGGCTGTGGTGAAGAAGTAGTAGTCTTTACTGTTCTTTGAGGGTAAGGTCGAGTCTCTTTGCTCTAGCGCCTGGATACCCCAGGGTAGCTTCTCTTGACACTTCGTATCAATTCACCTCCTCCTTCCAGGATGACAAAAGTTACGCGTAGTGCCTTAAATTGATTAATACATAAATCCATGTGGGTTTATGTATTTTTCTTGTGCGGACATCATGAGTGAAAGATGAAAACCCTTGCAAAATGGGCAAATCATAGGTATAGTGCGCGTCTATGTATTCTAGCATTCGTAACATTGCGATTATCGCACACGTGGACCACGGCAAGACAACACTCACTGACGCGATTATGCGCCAGACGGGGATGTTTGAAGAGGGCGCATCCATGGACTCAGACGCTATCGAGCAGGAGCGCGGCGTAACTATTTACGCGAAAAACACTGCCACTTTTTACAAGGACACAAAGATTAACATTGTGGACACTCCAGGCCACGCCGACTTCGGTTCTGAAGTAGAGCGTGTGCTTCGTGCTATCGACACTGTGCTTCTTATTGTTGACGCGCAGGAAGGCCCAATGCCGCAGACTCGTTTCGTGCTTAAGAAGTCACTCGAGCTTGGACTTAAGCCGATTGTGGTGATTAACAAAATCGACAAACCGGCAGCGGATGTTGAAAAGACACACGACGCAGTGCTTGAGCTCTTTATGGAGCTTGGTGCAAATGACGAACAGCTGGACTTTACCACCGTGTACGCAATTGGTCGCGAAGGTGTTGCTATGAAGAGCATTGGCGACGAAAAGGTCAATCTCGACCCGCTTCTCGATACTATCCTTGAAAAAGTTCCCGCAGCATCAGGCGATGCAGCTGCCGCAGGGAAGGCACAGGTCTTTAACCTCGGCTACGACAAGTTCGTTGGCCGCCTTGCGGCTATCCGTGTGTACGACGGATCATTCAAAGTTGGCGGTACCTACACTATTAAGACGCCAACAGGCGAGACTCGTTCTGGAAAAATCACAAAGATCTTCACCTTCAAGGGTACTGCCCGCGTAGAAGCGGAAGATGTACGTGCAGGCGACATCGCGATGATTGCCGGGTTCCCTGACATCACCATCGGCGAGACGCTCCTCACGAATGCTGCAGATGAACCAATGCACGCAATTGACGTTGAAGAGCCAACTATCGAGCTCGAATTCATGGTAAACGACTCACCATTCGCCGGACGCGAAGGGAAGTTCGTGACGGGTCGTCAGATTGGTGAACGCCTCGACCGTGAACTCGAAGTCAACGTAGGTCTCCGTGTGGACACTTCAAACGGTGCGCCATTCAAGGTTGCTGGCCGTGGCGAAATGCACATCTCCGTACTCCTCGAAAACATGCGCCGTGAAGGTTTTGAACTCGCGGTGTCAAACCCACAGATCATCGTGAAGATAGAGGATGGCAAGAAGTTTGAACCATATGAAGAAGTTGTGGTTGATACGCCAATTGAATTCCAGGGTCCAATCATGGAACGTCTCGGCAATCGTAAGGCACTCCTTCAGAACATGATTGCGCACGAAAACACCGTTCGCCTCATCTTCGAAATGCCAACTCGCGGACTCCTCGGCTACCGCTCGCAGTTCATTATCGACACCAAGGGTGAAGGTATCCTTGCCAGTCGCTTTATCGGCTTCAAGGAATATGCAGGCGAAATTGTGAAGCGCGCAACCGGCTCAATGACCTCAATGGCAACCGGCAAGGCGCTCGGCTTCGGACTCTGGGGTCTCCAGGACCGTGGACAGCTCTACATTGGTGCCAACACCGAAGTGTACGAAGGTATGGTTATCGGCAACACGTCGAAGGGTGAAGAAATGGTAGTGAACCCAACAAAGGGTAAGCAGCTCACCAACATCCGCGCTTCTGGTTCTGACGACGCTATCACACTCGTGCCACCACGCCTCATCACGATTGAGTCCGGCCTCGAAATCATGAACGACGACGAACTCCTCGAAGTAACGCCAACTTCAACCCGTCTCCGCAAAAAGATTCTCAACGAATCAATGCGCGCCCGCGCAGGTTCGAATGCAAACAAGGGGAAGTAAAATAAAAAATGCTACATGTGTAGCATTTTTTCATTTCGACTGAATGTACAAAATAAAAAGAGGGTGCGTAACCCTCTAAAATTCCTTGGACCCTCTGCGTTTAGTAGTTATATGTGCCGCGATTCGGCTTCCATGCACGATAGTTCCGCGCATTCAGCACGCTGAACGGGATGAAATGGTAGCCAATGCCATGCTGATAGACATAGTTTGAATCGATGATCCAAAGACCTGTCGGTGTTCCGTCACTATGATCTGCTTTTCCTGCTCGCTCAACGACAGCGTAGTGCGGACCGTCAGCGCCTCCTTTTGTAACAAGGATCCACCCCGGCTGAACGGTTGACCACGCTTGCGTTGTTTGACTGTCGGGGATTCCATACATTGCACCTGGAAAGTTTGGGGTCGCGTAATGGTCGCTCCATGCCCAGTAGGTTGAACGGAGCAAGACAAGCCCTGCAAAGAACGTGCATTCACCCCCAGCATAGTAAGTCTTTCCATCAGATGTTGTATAGGGACCACCAGCAAGACCGTTCTTGTCGGCAACGGTTTCGCCGTAGAACATGCTGTACGCGGTCATGTCGCTGTAGACATAATTCACGGTACCGAGGTAAGCCTTTGCTCCCTGCAGATTTTCGTATGAGGGAGGAAGTTGAGAGCTCTCTACCTTATGCGGCATGTCTGCATGTGCTGCAGCGAAGGGGGCATGAAATGCAGCACGTGCTTCATATGCGATGCGTGCAATCCAGTCATCGCCATGAGTCCACGTGTGGGACTCACCACTTCGGGCGTGTACATTGGTAGCAAGAAGTATTGTAGTGAGTGAAAGAACGAAATTCCTACGAGTCGATGACATGGCGTCACTCCTAAAAGAATGAAAGAACAATCCCGTACCAGTATTAGCACGAGACAGTATATATAGCACAGTTGTTTTTTTTACGCAAGTGTGTACAATCAATGTATGCGAAATAAATATTTTTTTGCGACAATTTTATTCGTCGTTTCGGTAGCTGCCGCTGGTTCCTTTGTGTACCAAGACTCACTACACACACTTTTTGTGAGCGGTGAAGCTGCTGTCTGCCCTGAACGAATTGTGTTCGTTTCTGAAAAGGCAGCATATGATACAGTTGCAGAGATAGGAGAAACCGATATAACTATAGAATATCCTTCTCGTGGATATTTTGATTTTGCTACAACGACAGTGGCGAATGGTGATGGAGGGAGAGGGTCTTTCACGTTTCTTCTTCAAGAAGAAAAAGAAAAATGTTGGGTTCAATCAGGAATCGATATCTCAGCAAAGAATAGTACGACGCATGCAGAACACATGGAGGTAACAGCACGTGCTGAGGGTTACCAGGGGGCTATGAATATCGACGGGAGAGAGTTTGCTATTGTTGACTATCGCAAAGACGGTAGTCCATATGGCGGCATGTCGTTTCGTACATATATTGATGGCTATGCATTGTCGCTGTCAGTATATACCTATAATGCCCCACTAGAGAATCCAGAGGATTTTCTAAGAGATCTCCAAGCGCATGTGAAAGTGAAAGAGTGATAAAATCACAAAATATGAATGGGGTCTCACCGAGCTCAAAATCACACCAACCTCAACCCGTCTTCGCAACAAGGTTCGGAGCGACCAATGCGAGCACGGTCGAACTCAAAGTCAAATACAAAATAAAGACTCAAAATACAAAATGCTCAACGCGAACTGCGTTGGGCATTTTTTCGTGGGAGATTGACAAAGGATATAGATGGAGTACAACTATGCCATTGTTTGTCCTTTTTATACCTTTCCAAAGGAGCCTAGCATGGAAAATATCAGTATTGAAGCAATGTGCCGCATTGTGCTCGAGAAGGCAATTGATGATGGTTTTGTCGTTGTCCATCCCGGCGAGAAAGCGCCGAAAGACTTGAGTAGCGGCGAGCTCGTCGGCGTTACGAATTGTCTCCGCGATTTGCTGCGTGTTCGGAACAAGAGTTCCAGTCCAGCCGAGGTGGTCGACCAACGTGCGAAATACATCGTTCGCACCGCCAAAGTGCATGCCCACCGTTCGCTCACCCCGAAGCAGGTCTTCGACACTACGAAGCGCCGGCAGCATGTGAACGAGGCGGTCCGTGACGCCATGCCTCGCGGGCAAGGTGAGGTGGTAACACTTCACTACTTCAGGCCTCGTCCCGAGGCGTACGACAAAAATGGCTGGCTCTCGCCAGCCGCTCTCGACGCCGAGTATGCGTATCACGGTATCGTCGTCGACATTGAGGCGCAAGCCATCGACAATGCCGCTAACCCCGAGCTCGCAGATACCATGCCAAATGTCTGCCAATGGATGGACGGTAGCGGCAAGCATTGCTGCGCGAAGTTCGGTTGCTGGGACGGCGAGCGGCGCGTGCTTGTGCGTCGGAGCGAGGACGGTTGGCTTGCCCCTTGGGTCTTTGCCGGGGTCCGCAAGGAGTCCTCTGTCACTTAAACCCTGGCACTTTGCACCTTTGTCTTTTGACCTCGCGCTCGCGAGGTCATTTTCTTTGTCTGTGCGTATGTTGACAATGCATGCTGCGTACGGCAGTATTGGAGCGCTTGCTGTTCTCGTTCTTAAACACCGCCTGAAAAGGCAAAAGGAGATTCCATGGAAACCATTGCACTCGCATGCAGCCCCGAACAGCTCACCGCGCTCCAGCGCGCGGCGGGCTATGTCTCACTGACGGGCACTGTCAAACTCCTTGGCGCGCTCGCACTTCTCGTCGGCATTGTCTACGTCTTTTGGGGCGCTATCGAAATGCTCCTCGAATGGACGGGCTTCATCGAGGTGGCGATTTGGGTGTCTGCAGTCGGCCTCGTTGTGCTCTCGTACTTCATCGAGGAATGGCAAATTTTTGCCCTGCTCCCCGGGTCGGCACTCATTGCGGGCGCTGCAATGTACACCGCGCGTCTCAGGAAGATCACCGTGAATCCTCGCACCGCAAGGGCGCTCCTCGCGCTCATTTGGGGCGTAATTGCGCTCTTCTTCGGGTCACCGGCGGTCGGTTTTCTCTCCGTGGGTGCGTTGATGGTGTCGATGGGGTTCATGATTGCAAAGACGCCGCTGTGCACCGCTATCGGTTTCGAGAATGATTCCGTAATCGCCCCCGCGACGGCGCAGTCTGTGTTTCTGCTTCTTGGCTACACCGCGCTGAAAGTTGCAGGACTCGCGGGCGTGCTCTTTGTGTTCGAGCCGGGCATCTTCTGGCTCGCGTCGCTCGTGTCGATGATTGGCGTGCTGATTCTCGCGTCGAAGTGGTACGAGACGGCAGGGAATGTGTCGCTGCTGATGAATCTCTGTGCTGCTGCGTTGTACTTTGGTGCAATCCTTGCGGGCAATTACTTCGATATTGGCGCTCTTGCTGTCATGGGTACCGTCTTCCTGATTCTGTACGCCTCGGAAAAAATCCTCGAGATTCCCGCAAGCAGTGCAATCGGGGTTGGCGCAAAAATCATCATGCTTGGCGGCTTCCTGATGTTTGCATGGAACATCATGCAAACCAATCCAACCCTGCAACGCATCATGGCAGGGTAATCGGCAACTTCTTTGCACAAAGTAGCGCAACGCCGGGCACACTTCGTGTCCGGCTTTTTCTTTTTCTCCCTCTGGCTACACACGCTTCGCCCAATTGACAATCGGTGCTGAAATGGTATGGTTTCTGCATGAAGTATACAGGATTACAGATTGTTGGGCTCTTCGTGGCGGTCATTCTCGCGCTTATTGCGGCTGTGGTGATTGTCGACATGCTTGTTCGTGCGGTTGGCTACGGCGCAGTGGCGCTTGATTCGATTACACAGCGTGAGCAGCCGGTCGTTGTTCTTGAGGACGAGGCGGATGTGCGCGGCGCGGCGGTTCTCGCGCTCGCGAGCGACACCGAAGACGAGCAGGTTTCAAGCAAGTATGCAGCGCCTGAGGCTACGGTAGCAAGCCGCGAAACAACTCGTGTTGCTACGGCGGCGCCTGCAAAGGCAGTCCCGCGCTACTCGAACGCAGTCATGAGCTTCCACGCATTCGGCACGACATGGCGCGGTAGTTTCGTGCCTCGCTCCTCGATTGAGCGAAGCGACATACCCGCGATTCGTGCAATGGTTTACAATAATGGTAACGCAGCGACAAACGCCTGGACGTTCTCGTGTAATTGGGAAGGCGCAGTGACCACGACACGTCAAGCGCCTCTCGGCGCTGGCGAGCGAGCATTCGCCGTCTGTACGACAGGCGGACTCTCTCGCGGTACGCACGACGTAACACTCATCTACCAAGAAACAGGAAAGGCAGCGCAGGTGCAGACAGTATCTGTTCGTGTTGATTAGTTAAAAATCCCTCCAGTAATGGAGAGATTTTTTCATAATTGCTAAAACGAGAGAATATAGTGATGCTCGCGTATTCTGCTCTAGCGCTGGATCCTATCCTTCCTGACAAAAGTTACAAGCAACGCTCTAGAGATGTGCATACATAAATCCACGTGGATTTCACTGCTCAGTAATCCAAAAACATTACCCGTTCCTTTTGTCAGGAAGGAAGGGATCCACCGCTAAAAAATACACCTCCTTGAACGGAGGTGTATTTTTTAACGGAGTTCAGTTGCATCAACGAATGATGCTTCGACGATGTAACGGTCTTCCTTTGCGCCGAAGTTGTTACAGGTCACGAGGACGAGTTTCTTCATGCCACTTTCCATAGGGATAGAGTCGGCAGTTGCTTTGAGCGAATAGACGCGGTCGACGCGGTAGACATATTCGTAGTCGTCGGAACGAACGCGGATGGTGTCGCCCCAGACAAGGTCCTCGATGTCGTTAAATGCGCGGAAGTTCTGGTTGTTTACAATCGCGAGATGGCTCGAGTGTCCAAAGAGGAGCATGGTGCCGTCGTCGTTCATGGTGGCTGATGACGGGTAGCGTGCAACACCCGTGAGGAGGGAATTGTCGAGGGTGGTGATGTCGCTTTGCACGGGATTGTTGACGGTGAGCGTTTTCTCGAACTTGTCGATGATGATTTGGTTCGGTGTTGCATCACCCGCAAGTGGCGCGGCAGATGGTGCTGCCTCGACGGGTTCGTACGGAGTCTCTGCCTCGACCGCCGTTTCGGCTACTTCGGGAACGACATACGAAAGCGGTCGCTCGTTGGGAATGAAGTCAATCGCTGCAAGCACGCCGTAGATTGCCGCCATGAATACGAAGACCCAAAAGAGGAATTCGCCTTTATGTGTCATGATTGGTGTCATAATGGTAATATTATGCACTAAAAATACATATTGTCAAGGTATTCTGGTGCCGAACGTGTGTAGAATACGCATATGGACAAAGGACTTTTTGATGAGCGACAAGCGCGGGCGAAGAAAATCGTCCGTGTGCTGAAGCGTTTGTATCCCGAAGTAAAAAGCGAATTGCACTATACAACACCGTTCCAGTTTCTCGTTGCAGTGGTGCTTTCGGCGCAGTGTACCGATAAGCGGGTAAATATGGTGACTGCAACACTTTTTAAAAAATATCACACCGCAAAGGATTTTGCAGAGGCCGACCCAGCCGTTTTCGCAAAAGAGATTGGGAGCATTCCGTTTTTTAACAACAAAACAAAAGCAATTATCGGCGCAGGGGAGATGGTTGTGAAAAAATTTGGCGGCAACCTTCCAAAAACAGAAAAAGAATTAGTACAGCTCCCCGGCGTCGGCTATAAAACAGCACATGTTATTCTCGGCGACCTCTTCCAGATTTGGGAAGGTATCCCGACGGACACGCATGTGAAGCGCTTTGCGCTGAAATTTGGACTCACGAAACATACTGACCTCAAGAAAATCTCTCACGACCTCGAAGCGCTCATCCCGAAGAAAGATTGGAAGTACGTCAACAACGGGCTCGTACTCTACGGACGATACGTCTGCAAAGCGCGTCCACATGATTGCGTCGAGCATCCGCTCACGAAACTCTATCCTGTTGCCGCAAATATTTGGCCGAGGACGACATAAGGGTATTGGTATCTCGTGGTATGCTTGGGTATTATCACGTAGTACCTATACTTATGTATAAAATAATTATTCTCGCCATCATTATTCTTTCGGTTGGAGGGTTTTTGATTACGCGCAATGCCCCCGAGGCGGTTCCAGAGAGCAGTCCTGAACCAGTCGTCAGCAACACCTCGAGCGAAAGCACCGGTGTGGCCGCGCCCGTTGCTGATGCACAAACAACGCACACGGTGCTTTACACCGCTGAGGGGTTTTCGCCGAAAGAATTAAGTGTCAAGGCGGGCGACACCGTTGTTTGGCGCAATATGTCGACGACAGACATGTGGCCAGCGACCGCAATGCATCCAACGCACACTGTGTATCCTGGCTCTGCTATTACAAAATGTGGCGGGAGTGAAGCGTCACAGATTTTTGACGCCTGCGGCCCTGTTGCGGCGGCCGGAGAATACACGTTTGTATTTTCCGAAGTTGGCTCTTGGAAATATCATAACCATCTCAATGTACGTGACGGTGGTACTATAGCGGTAACAGAATAAAGTATGTTCCTCACCCTTCGCATAGCGCTTGCGTTTAGCCTTTTGTATCCAGCACTGCGTGCCGTGCAAAACCCCTCCGCGTGGATTGGCTACGTTCCACCGTTTGTACTGAATGGTGCTGCCACACTCGGTATTTCGCCCATTGTACTCTTGCATGCGTTTGGTTTTATCGAGGTCGTCCTTACTCTCTGGATACTTTCTGGCAAAAAAATCTTTATCCCCGCGCTTTCCGCCGCCGCAATACTTGCAGGTATCATTGTATGCAATCTGGCTCAATTTGACATTCTCTTCCGAGATATTTCGATTCTTATCATCGCACTCGTGTTGGCAAAAAAAGCATACGCGCAGTAATGTAAATCACCACCTCCATTGAACGGAGGTGGTGATTTTATTTGGCTATACAAGTCCTGCACTCAGTGCTTGTGTCTCCTTAAAAATTTCTGTGGGGACGGCGAAGACGATTGTTTTGTTTGGTTCTGCGGCGGCGGTTTCGATTGTTTGCAGGGTGCGAAGCTGGATGCCGCCGGGCGTGCTCGCGAGTTTGCGTGCGGCGAGCGAAAGCTTTTCGGCGGCGATTTCTTCGCCTTCTGCGCGGATTATCGTTGCGCGACGGTCGCGTTCGGCTTCAGCTTGACTTGCCATAACGCGTCGCATGTTTTGGTCGAGCTGAATGTCTTGAATGCGAACATCGGTGACGTCGACGCCCCAGGCGTCGGTTGCGCTGTCGATGATCGCTTCGATGTCATTCGAGACACGCGCGCGTTCCGCAAGGAGCGTGTCGAGGTCGGTGCCGCCGATAACATCACGAAGTGCGGTTTGCGCATACTGCGCAACGGCTTCGGTGTAGTTCTGAATCTTGAGCACTGCGTCGTCGGCTTTGCTGACTTTGAAGTACACGACCGCGTTGATAGCAACGGAAACGTTGTCTTTGGTGATTGCTTCCTGCTGGGGAATGTCGGCGGTGCGGATACGGAGGTCGACTTTGGTCATCTGCTGAATACCAGGGAAAATCCAGGTGAGTCCCGGCTCGCGCATGCCAGAATATTTTCCGAGCGTTAAGATGACGCCTCGTTCGTATTGATCAACAACACGAAGTCCGATAAAGAGCAGTACGATGGCGACGGGGATGATAAATGATAGGAATTCCATACAATAAATTATGCGAGGAGTTCCTCAATAACAGCTTTTACATCTGCGCCATCAGCTTTGCCGCCGAGGTCTTTCATGAGCGCGCCGACGAGGAGCCCCATTTTTGATTTGTCGACTGCGCCAAGTTCTGCGATTTTTGCGGCAGCAATTGGGCGGATAGCGTCGCGTGACATGAGAGTAGGGAGGTAGGTTTCAAGCACGGCGAGTTCGTCCTTTTCAACCTGTGCAAGCTCGTTACGGCCGGCAGCTTCGAACTGCTCGATAGAATCCTTACGCTGCTTGGCGAGGCGCTTAATAACCGCGAGAACACCCGCGTCATCAAGCATTTCTTGTGGCTTTTTGCCTGTGGCGACAAGCTCGTTCATAAACGCCGTGAGCATTGAACGTACGGTGCGGAGACGAACTTCGTCGCGCGCTTTCATGGCCTCCTTGAGGGTGCCTTTGATTTCTTCATGTAACATAATGTTTGTATGATATACTAACGTGCATATGAATACAACCGTAATTATCGCATTGCTCATCGCAATTCTTGGCATACTCGTTTATGTATTTTTCTTCCGCAAAGAGGAAAAAGAGGATGATACGCAAGGAATGCTCCTCCTCCAGCAGCAGCTTCAGCAGCTCACAAAAACCGTGGACGTGCGCCTCGGCGAAAGTTCCGATCGCATGCAGCGCTCGGTACAGTCGCAGTTTCGTGAGAGTCAGGATTTCATCAGCTCTATTAACAAAGAAATGAACGAGCGACTCATGCATGTGGTGAAGGGTGTTGCAGAAGTTTCGGAATCCTCGAAGCAGGTATTTACGATTGCGGATCAGCTCAAGAATCTTGAGAAGGTACTCAAGCATCAAAAGCAGCGCGGCAACTTGGGAGAAGCATCGCTGCAGCTCGCGCTTGAAAATATTTTGCCGCCCGGGGCGTTTACCTTGCAGTATCCGTTTGCGGACAAGACAGCTGTTGATGCCGTCATCCACACCCCCGAAGGGCTCATTGCTATTGACGCGAAGTTTTCACTCGACAACTACGAAAGGCTTATCGCCGCGCAGACCGATGCCGAGCGCGAACAGTACGAGCGCGATTTCATCAAAGACTTGCGTACGCGCATCGACGAGACCGCAAAGTATATTCGCCCGAAAGAAGGCACGCTCCCATTTGCCTTTATGTACATTCCTGCTGAGGGTATTTACTACGATCTCATGGTTAATGAGGTCGGTGCAGTGAAAGTAAACACTCGCTCACTCCTTGAATACGCCTATAAAGATAAGAACGTTATCATTGTGTCGCCGACAACGTTCTCTGCGTATTTGCAGTCGGTGCTCTACGGTTTCCGCGCCTTCAAAATAGAAGAATCCGCAAAGCAAATCGGCAAGCATGTCGAGGCGCTCTCACGTCATCTCAAAGCCTATGAAGACTATACGCAGAAACTCGGCAAATCTCTCGAAACGACCGTCAATCACTACAACGCCGCTCAAAAAGAATTCGGCAAAATCGATAAAGACGTTATGAAAATCACCGGGACTTCGATTGAGTCAGATGCGCTGCTTCTTGAAAAACCGAATCGCGTCTCAGGCGAGGAGGAGTAAACCCTTAGCTTTTTTCGTAGGACCGCAGGAGCACAATGGTGAAGCTCGTAGCGACGACCGCAATGCCGACAATTGTGTTGTAGTAGGTAAACTGCGCGTACCCAAAGAGCGGCAAAAGAACCGTGCTCATGATGACGAATGAACTATAGATGCTTTGTCCAATCAAAAGGGTGCACGCGATGGTTTGCGTATTGCGCGCGTGAATACGATGCATATACGTGCGGTAGATTACGAGCGGTATGATAAGAAGTATGGTAAGTACGGCGCGATAGACATTGATATATGGTCCAAAGGTTAGAACGGTAAAACCAACATCAGTGTAATAAGTTTGTCCGTATATCATGTCGGGAGTTAGCATAAGCATGGCAGTTGCGAGACCCGTAGCAAGGATGGCAAGCGGCAAAGGGCGAGACAGTCGCGAAAACAGCGCGAACGGTAAAAGCGCAAGAAGCGTTGCGTTCACAATGCTGAACGCCCCAGGGATATGGTAGTACCCTACCCATGCCCACATGCCGCCGAGCCAAAGCGCAACCGAGCGCAGCGCAAAGGCAATACAGGTCGCAAATACTATGCGCTCAAAATGTTCCCGTATGTCACGTAGTGCAATAATGACCGCAAGGACAAAACAGTAGAGCGTGCCAATGATGGTTGCTGCGATATTAACGGCAGCAAGGAAAGGTGATAGGTCCATGTGATGATAGGCGCACAGAGGACACTCGTAGAGAAAGTGTAGCACGCTTTGCGCAATAGCCGAATGCTAGATTTTGGTGTATGGTGGTGACATCTATGGCAAAGGTATTTGTTGGATTATCTGGCGGTGTTGATTCTTCGGTTTCGGCACATATGCTGAAGGCTGCGGGTCATGAGGTTGTTGGTGTGTTCATCAAAACATGGCAGCCAGATTTTCTCGTGTGTAATTGGGAGCGTGAACGGCTCGATGCAATGCGTGTTGCGGCGTCACTCGAAATTCCATTCCTTACCTGCGACGCTGAAGAAGCATACAAAACCGCGGTTGGTGAATACATGATTGCTGAATACTTAAAGGGGAATACGCCGAACCCTGACGTGATGTGTAATCGTCATGTGAAGTTTGGCGTATTCTGGGAATTTGCGAAAGCACGCGGTGCAGACTTTATTGCAACAGGGCACTATGCGCAGGTAGTGAAAGATGAGCATGGTGTGCCACAGCTTGTACGCGGTAATGATGCAAATAAAGACCAGTCATACTTCCTTTGGCAACTCACAAAAGAAGACCTTGCGCACACCATGTTCCCCATAGGACATCTTCCAAAACCACAAGTCCGTGAATACGCCCTCGCGAACAATGTCCCTGTAGCAGAGAAAAAAGACAGCCAAGGCATTTGCTTCCTTGGACATGTCGACATCGAAGAGTTCCTCTCGCACTACACAACACTTATTCCTGGTGATGTGCTGAATGAGAACGGAGAAAAAATCGGCACTCACAATGGCGCACTCATCTACACCTACGGCCAGCGTCACGGCTTCACGATTGATGCAGCAACCACACACGAGCAGCCGCACTACGTGATTGCAAAAGACCTCGAAGCAAATACCGTCATCGTTGGTACAGAAGCACCAAAAATTGAAGAAGGCGAAAACATCACTCTCACGAACATCTCCTGGGTCAGCGGCTCGCAGAAAGAAATGCTTGCGCAGTTCCGCTACCGCCAGTCACCATTCCCCGTCATACTTTCTGGCGAAACGCTTCAGGTTCCCAAAGAAACCGAACGCCCCGCGAAAGGACAATCCGTCGTCTTCTACACCAAAGAAGGAATCTGCCTCGGTGGCGCCATTGTCGCTAACACCTAACAAAAACGTGCTACTATGCACGCACGCCTGCGTAGTTCAATGGATAGAACAACCCCGTCCTAAGGGGAAAATGTCGGTTCGATTCCGGCCGCGGGCACAGTCTAGTGAGGTCTACCGAGACGCTTCAAAAGGCCCAAAACGCCCATATAAGTAAAGTAGCCTCACCCACCCATCAAAGCCACCGAAAGGTGGTTTTTTGGTCGATCTTTCTCTTTGGGTTTATTATAGCCAATCGGCACTTCACGGTTGTTGTTTATATCAACAAGTGGTATACTCTTTGCATGGAAGATGAGGCGAAAAAACTCGGTGATAATTTGAAGAAAATTCGTACCGATAAGAATATTACACAAACTGAGCTCGCACGCCTTCTTGGGGTCGATAAGTCTTTTGTTAGTAATATCGAGAACGGGAAAAGTAATTCCACCCTCTCAACGATGGCAAATATTGCCAAGGTCCTTGAAATCTCTATAGATAAACTCTTGAAATAAATATGCCAAAAAATAGTCAAAATCACTCCAGTACTCCAGATGAGGGAGTGCACATCGAAAACTCAAAGAAGCTTTTTGAATTTCTTGAGCAACTTGCGCAGCTTAATCTCAAGGTAAGAAAGGAAATTACAGCACTCAAGCCAGATGAGAAGATTTTTGATATTGATAACAAGGCTAAGTTCCCCGAGCATAAAAATATTTATATCAAACGTGATTCTGAGGATCGTGATATTGACGCAAATATTTTATTATCAGTAAGACGCTGCGCAATAGTGCCATCACCAAAACTTCCCGATGATCTACAGAGATGGATCCCTGATTTTGACCAGACTAGCTCTGTATTGCCAGTTGCCCAAGAAAGAATTTTGGACACTGAGTATTTTGAAGATGACAATGAGCGCATTGATGCATTTGAACTCCTTCAGAGTAAGGGTACCAAATCAGATTTACTGAAGAACTGGATAGAGAAAGATGAAGACGATGAATATACAAAAAAAGAAAGTATAGAAGTACCTATTTATTTTAAGGATTTTCCTGAACATGAAGAACTCATGTCTGTCTGGCTAGAAACCAAATGGTTGCCATGGAAAGAGAAAAGTAAAGATGATTTTGCGGTAAACAGAATATATCAAGAACTGTATGCGCTCCGTTCATTCCTCAAAACAGAGGGTGATAGTTTTGATCTGCAGTGGAGTCATGATCTTTTTGTCTGGAAGGATAAAGTCGTGAATCACCCAACACTTTTCACTCCTGTTGAGCTGGAGCTCGACAGTGATAAGTCTGAAATCAGAATCGAAATTAAAAATAGCGAACCGTCATTTTTCGATGTAGGTTTTGTTCGTGAGACAACGGAGCAAAACATTGCAGATATAGATGACAAAGCAAAGCTCATTAATGGACTTCTGAAAAATCACGAACTGGATCTCTGGGATATTAATTTGTTGAATCAACACTTCAATCATCTTGCGCAGTATGTTTCCGCAGACGGTACCGCTTTCTTTAACAAAGAAAACCTTGAGGAAGCAAAAGGAACAAAGCCTTACGTCCTAAATAAACCCCACTTACTCCTGCTTAAAAAGACAGGAAAGAGTTGGGCAGAATACGCGAAAAAAATTAAGGAAGATATTGAGGAGAATAGGAAACTAACTCCCTTCCTGAAGGATCTGGTTGCCTCTGAGTACGTCACTGAGGATGAATCTAGCAAGAGCAGCTCAGATGACGATATAATTCAGGATTCTGAACTTTATTTTCCATTGCCCTATAACGATGAGCAAAAGCGAATCGCTATGCGCCTAGAGAGACAGTATGGCGCCGTCGTACAGGGGCCACCTGGTACAGGAAAGACGCACACTATTGCAAATATCGTATCCCGACTTCTTGCACAAGGTAAGACTGTTTTGGTGACTTCTCAGACAGGGCAGGCGCTCTCGGTGTTGAAGCAAAAACTACCAAAGGAAATTCGAAGCCTCGCAGTATCTCAGGTTGAATCTGGAAGGAACTCAGATTTGCAGTCTTCAGTTGCAGAAATTAATGAGAATATTTCACGAACACAAACTGAGTACGATAAGAAAATTGATCAAATCAGAAAGGATCTTACCGTCATACGAGAAGATATTGCAAAGGACCAGAAAGAGTTCCGTCGCAAATCACTAACCGACTCACAGGAAGAGATTATTTTAGAAACAGCAAGTTACGGACCCATCAGTGCAGCAAAGAAAATCACTGAACTACATAGCAAACTCAGTTTCGTCTTTGAAGATCCTATTAAGGATGACCTTGAGGTAACGATACGACAGTCTGATATAGATCAGTATATTTCAAATCTCACGGCACTAGATAAAGATCATTGGACTGATTCGAAATACGAGATGCTCCCAGATTCTGAAGACTTACCTGGTATTGAAAAACTTGAACGACTATTTGTTTTACGTAGGGATATATCAAAAGAAGAGCTGAAACTGAAGGATGTGTCACTCAGGTCAGAAGAGCTATCGAACATTGATAGAGTTGTTGAGTATATTAAACACATCAATGAGCATAACAATAATGTCGACAAGCTAAAGAAATACATAAAGGAAAAGTCAGGAATTACTGAAGTTGAATTTACTGCGCTCAAACAAAAATACACTAGCGGTAGCTCACGCACCTTGACTGAATCGATCAAAAAACTGAAATGGGAACTTGAATCATTCGATACAGAATATGAAAAGAACTTACTCCAGGTTGCGAAGAGTGACTCTCAGAAGAGACGATGGCAGACGACTCTTCAGAAAATAGAAGATTTACTGAGCGAACATAACAAGAAAGACGGGTATGCTATCGGTAAAAACATAGAGGTATCCACTGAGTATAAAGAACATCCAGACGACATAGTTTTAGCCCTTGAGGGTTTACTTTTACATGCAAAGGAAAATGGAGGAAAGGCAAAAAAAGGGCTCCTGCTATTCATCTCAAGCCCATTCGCCCATAAGCTATCAAAAGCAATCACCATCAACGGTCGTCCTTTTAATTCCGCAGATGATATTGAAAGCATGCTTGCATACTTCCAGAAGAAGCAGATATCTCAAGAAGTGCGTCAGCTCTGGAGTCAGCTCAATGAAGATGTCGCTAATTCACCGAAGCTTATCGAGAACTTTTCTGTTGCAGAAATCGAGGATCTCCTAATAAAGAGTCGACGTGCAATAAATTTTGAAGAAAAACATGCCGAGGTTGTTGAGGAACTAAAGGAAACCCACCTATTCAGGGATGTTAAATCGGAAGATTTGATGTTCATTAGCGAGGCTCTGTACATCTCTGAGCTTATCGGATCAATTTATATGGCTCGTGAGACTCAAACCCTTGTTGATGATATAAAATCTTCATTCGCAGGAAACAACCTTCATGAAGAGACCAAAAAGCTCATTGTCGATATCGGAAAAAGAGACATCAAAGTTATTGAACAACAAGCAGAAAAGATTAAACTACTCGCAAAGAGGAAGGATCTTGCAATCGAGCTTCACAAGCTCGAAGGTGAGGTTCTTGGAACTCTCAAGGAGTACAGTGCAACCAAAAAGGAAAATCACCCACAACTAAACGAGTATCTCTCTGCGGTGAATGAAGGTGAAATTACTGGGATAAAAACGTTCTACAATACACTCCCCGAACTGCACGCTCGACAAGAACTATCACACAAGATTAAGTTCGCTGACGATGTCTTTAGAGACGTTATTCCGAAGACGATCCAGAAGATACGTACAAAAATTTTGGATGGTGAATCTATTGATATCGCAGTTGATGAGAACATTACACTGAAAAAACTTGAGTCGTGGCTTGAGTCTCTACATGAAGGCGATGCACTCTCAGATATCTCAAAGAGAATTACACGCTCTAAGAAAAAGGAAGGCACACTTGTCGGTGAACTTGTTGCGGAATCAGCATGGAAAAAACTTGCGAAGCGAGTAACAAAGGAACAGAAAGAGTCTCTTTCATCTTTTGCGCTTAGCATGAAAAACTATGGCAAAGGAATGGGTAAGTACGCCGAGAAACATTTACGTGATGCAGAAAAAGCTCTGCAGGTCGGAAAAAATGCTGTCCCCGTATGGATAATGCCATTGAGCGCAGTACATAGACTCTTCCCAAATCCAAAAGCTGGAATGTTTGATGTGGTTATCTTTGACGAAGCAAGTCAGATTGATATTCTTGGTCTTAATATCGCATATATTGGAAAGAAGATACTGGTTGTTGGAGATGATGAGCAAGTAAGTCCGTCTTCATTCGTAAATCAAGAACAAGTAAACGACCTTATTACTCGTTACATTTCACACATACCAAATAGTCACCAGTTTACGGCTACTTCAAGCCTGTTTGCACTTGCCAAGATAAAGCTGACTGACCTTATTGGACTCACGGAGCACTTTAGATCCATTAAGGAAATTATCGGCTTTAGTAACAGACTCTCTTACTCAGGACGACTCAAGGTGCTGCGGGATCAGATGCCAAAATACAAACTTAATCCAGTTCTTGAAGGAGTTCATGTTGCTGGCGGATATGAAGAAACAAACGCTCAAGTCAATAAGGCTGAAGCACAAGCAATCGTCGACAGAATAAAGGTTTTGCTAAAAGACAAACCTACTAGAGAAACAAACGAGGATGGAGATATTCGCCATGTCACTTATGGTGTTATAGCACTCCTTGGCAAAGATCAGTCAAAACAAATCACAAAACTCATAGGAGAACAAATACCTCACGAACTCATAGAGAAGCATGAAATACTTTGCGGAGACCCCTACACCTTCCAAGGAGATGAACGTGATATTATTTTGTTATCGATGGTAAAATCTCATGATCTAAGTAATCCGGACAAAGCAATCTCTCCGTATACAGTGAACAAAAAGGAGAATAAGCAGCGAATGAATGTTGCTATGTCTCGTGCTCGGAACAAACTCATTGTATTTCACTCAATGATGCGTGAACAGTTAAGCAACCCCGACGATCTTCGGAAGATGATTTTGAATTGGATATATGACTATTCAGAAGAAAAAGCAAAGAGCGGAATTGAATGGGTGCGTTCTAAGGCTGACTCAGAATTTGAAATCGCAATTGCCGCACATATTATAGATCGCGGTTATGAGGTGGTCCCACAGTTTGAGGTTGCGGGATATAAAATTGACCTCGTAATTCAAGGTCAAAATGCTCGACTTGCAGTAGAGTGTGACGGTGATCAGTACCACAACCGCATTGATCAATGGGATGCAGACATCGAACGTCAAAATATCCTCGAGCGTGCGGGATGGAACTTCTGGCGAGTATCAGGCAGTGCATTCTATCGCCATCAAGAAAAGGCATTGGACTCACTATGGGAAAAGTTGGACGAAATGAAAATTTATCCAGATGGTGACCCTAGAAATAACATCAACGAGAATATTCAAGAAGCATCTATCCCGAAGAGCCACAAAGGAACAGATGCAGACAAGCAGGAGGCTTTATTTTCAAATACAGATAATCGATCTCATGAACAGGAATTAGACACAGATGATATTGATATCCCCTTCATTAGGGATGACCGAATTGACTTTGAAAAAAATACTCCTGAGCTTTTTCTGAAAGTGAGACCAGCTGCGAAGTACGATTTCCTTCATAAATATCTAACTGAAAATGGCTCAATGTTATCAGGAAAAGAAAGAAGGATTATTGAACTTCGTAATGGATTCTTTGATGGACGAACTTATACATTGGAGGAGATTGGTAGAGAATTTGGTGTTACGAGAGAACGTATTCGACAAATAGAAATGAGAGTTTACGAGAAAATAAAGAATGATTACACAAATAAAAAGCAGGAAAATATCAGTAACGATATTGAGGAAGTGCCAAACATTAACACGGTAGAGGTTCGCGAGGAAGTGCCTAATAATGAAGTATTGAAGACCCGTATCGATACGCTTGATATTAAAGCTCGCACAATGCGCATGCTTGAGGCGGCGGGAATTCGAACTGTAGGTGGTTTAGCGAAAAGAACAGATATTGAAATGGTGAAATTATTAGGTGGTGACGACAGTGGCTTTGAGCAACTAAATGATGCCTTACTTACAATGGGGGTCTATTTGAAAAGAGAATCATAGGATACATAATAAAATCAAGCAAGAAAGTTGGTGGTGTCGTCTAACTAAATACCAAAAAACTACATGTCTCTTCCGTATGAAGAGACATGTAGTTTTGGTTTTCATCATCTGAAATATTAGTAATAAAAGCAGTTTTCACTCATATGTCTTGTCGAAGTTGCACTATTTTGTTCGCTACAGTTAGCTTGCTCTTTAAGCTTCCCAAAAGTTCACGCTTTTCATATATCGGTCCATCACGGAGGATGTACTTTGCGTAGTTGCGGACTTCTATATCCTCAACGTTAATCTTTGTTTCTTTTATGCCGAGGAGTTCTTGTTGGCACGACACCTGATGGGGAAATGGATGTGCCGGAAGGCCCCGATGAAGTGGCATGGTTTCGATTTGGGCCACGTCCTGGAGAGGTTGGGAGTGCTGTTATTGCGGGGCACTTTGGATGGAAGAACGATATTCCTGCAGTATTTGATTACCTCCATAGATTACGTGAAGGCGACAAGGTGGTTGTTATCGATGAAGAAGGAACCACCGCTACGTTTGTGGTGCGCGCCGTTCATGTATATGGCAAAGATGAGTCGGCATTTGACGTGTTCTACTCAAGTGATGGGAAAGCGCATTTGAATCTTGTCACGTGTACCGGTGATTGGAATGTTGCAAAAAAAACTCGCCCCGAACGACTTGTGGTGTTTACTGATCTGGAGTGACAAAAAAATACGGCACGCGTGGCGTGCCGATGGGGAAGTGTGTTGTCTCGTGCATTAAAACAATGCGCGAAATTTTCGGAGAATCCATCCGAAGATGTTGTAGTTCTCCCAAGACGTCGCTTGGTAGGTCTTGAGCAGTGCTCTCATGCGGGGGTAGAACATCGTCTCAAACTCGGAAAGAGTTTGTAGGACGCTGCTGTCACGCACTTCTTCCGCTTTCATTTGAATGGTGCTGAGGCTCGTCTGCACCTCGAGCAGGATGTTGACCAGAACCCTGCGCGGATTCGCCGCGTACAAACAGGTTCCTGGATGGAGCAGGACATCGACCGCCTCTTCAACACAGAGGTAGTTTTCTCCGTGGAAGAACTGAAGGTGCGAGTCGCCGTAGGGGCGACGCGAGACCTTGCACCACAGCGGATGCCCACCCATGCCGGTAGCAAGGGCAAAATTTGGCGAAACCGCCGTTCCGCCAGTGTTGGCGTAGTTTGCGATAATCCGTCGGTACTCTTTCCACCAGGACTCCTTTGCGAGCGCCTGGAAAAGTCGGTGCATTTCGGCATGTTGCCGCGTGAGCGCTTGCAGGTGCATGAGGGGTCTCCTTGGGATTGGGGTCGGGACAGGTAAGAACAATGAACAGAAAAAGCATAGCACATGATATGACTAGTGTCTAGAGTGGCGGGGAAGGGGCAAAAAATCACCTACGCGAGGCAGGTGATGTTAGCCGATGCTACTTGTTACGGAAT
>C687J35021_10000390_pt1 | contig 34901 bp, 48 predicted proteins | sample RifCSPhighO2_12_FD_35021 | JGI IMG/M metagenome (IMG submission 35021) | reverse complement strand
CTTGTCGAGGCTTAGGTTTGCAGGGGTCTTGGGCATGGCCTTGCTCTTTCTAGTTTCCATACCCTAGAATCTAGCCCTTGAGGTCACCTTTGTCAAGTGCACAATCGCGGATTTTTTTGCTTCACATTGGAGCCGCGATAATATTGTCTGTAACCCACCGTTCAACATCGCCCCTAAAGTCGCGGCACACGCGATTGAACAAGCAAGCCGCAAGGTCGCGCTGATTTTCCCGGTCGCGCGCCTCAACGCCGCCCACTGGCTCAAGGGCACGCCACTTGCGCGCGTTTGGTTGCTTTCACCACGACCCTCGATGCCGCCAGGCCATGTCATTGCACGCGGAGAAAAACCCGGCGGTGGCAAGATGGATTTCTGCTGGCTGGTTTTCGACCACGCGCACAGCGGGCCAGCCGAATTGCGATGGCTATACCGCGATTCGATTTAACAGGTTATCCACCGATCACGGAAAAGTGATCGAACTATTTTACGATAGGTAAGCATCATTGTCTTTTGACGGCTGGAATCAAGTGTACGGTAGCCTTTGGCTTGATCTCGTATCGCTACGGGAGAGCCGAAAGGAAACGCCCGCTTTGAGGCTTTGTGGGGCCAACAGCGAGCGTTCCTTGACCAGTCTGCGCATCAAGCCGCGTGCTCGATTGTCTAGGTATATACCAATGTTGACTATTTGGCGCAATACCTAGATAATCAACCGTAATTGCCGGGACAGCGGCTCGCTACCGTTGCCTGACCTTGACGGGCTTACCGGCAACCTACTCCTAGAGCCGTTGGTGCAGCGGCGGCTCGCAGCCCTTCAAGGGGGCTTGAATGTCTAGATGGTGGCGAGCTTACGACGACGCTCTAAATAACCCTAAATTACAAAAATTACCCCCCTCTCTTTTCAAGTCCTGGTTCAATTTATGCTGCCTTTCGTCCAAGCATGACGGAAAATTGCCGTCGATAACCGATATAGCCTTCGCCCTCCGTCTCACACAAAAACAGTTGAAAACCATTCTCAACAGCCTGAAAAAATTCAGGCTCATAGACGAGAAAAGTGGTGTGTTTTCAATGCACGACTGGTCGGATCATCAATATCAAAGTGATAGTTCTTCGGAGAGGACACGCCGTTACAGAGAACGTCACCGTAACGTCACAGAGCCAGTCACAGTGACGCGCCAGAGCAGAGCAGATACAGAACAGAGCAGAGCAGAGACAAAACCGTCACGTCACTTTGAAGAAATAGAAGCTGCACTCAGAAAAGCATCCGGTCTTGAAAACGATCCTTCCCCTAATCTTCTCGACCTATCCTCGATCCTCGGCCTCTTGGACAAGGGCTATAGTCTTGATGAGGATATTCTGCCGGTAGTGCGCCGCGCTGGCCAAGGCAAAAGCATCAAATCATGGACGTACTTCACGAACGCCATTGTAGAGGCCAAGGGCAAGCGCAACGGTGCTGGGGGCGGGAATGAAGCCTCCTATCAAAATAAACGCCTAGGCGAGCGCCGCTCAAGCATTACCACGGCAGAATTTTCGACTGAGACATGGGCAAAGCACGTCGGGCATTTCAAATTGGGCGGCATGTGGCCGTCAGGCATGGGGCCAAGCCCGGCTGAAAAAACCTGCAAAGCCCCCACAGAAATTCTAACCGAACATGGGTATCAACAGCCATGACTCTTGAAAGCAAATTCAGTATTGGAGATAGGGTTTTTATTGACGGCGATCGCTCAGTTTTTGGGTTTATTACTTTAATCGAGTGGAGGGGGGCAGGGATGATTCGTTACGAGGTTTCGTGGCTCCACAACGGGGATGTAAAGTTTATCTTTTTCGATGAATGGAGGTTAAATAAAGATGGTTGATCTTCCGTTGTTCTCCTACACCCGCCCCTACAACGGCAATCCGCCGTTCCAATCTCATAGCGATACATCACGCGCGGCCAGCCAGGCTATGCGGGGTAAGCTAAGCAAGCTACACAGCCGAATTCTCGAAGCTCTCGAATACCACGTATTCCCGGTGGGTATGACAGACGAGGAAATGTGTAACTATTTAGACTTGCCCGGCAATACTTTACGCCCTCGTCGGCGAGAACTCCAACTCATGAACTATCTAACTGACACCAGCAAGCGCAGGAAAACGCGAAGCGGGCGGCAGGCTATAGTTTGGGGACTAGTATGACTGCTCCGCGCAAGGAAACATTGGCGGATGGAATCGACCTTTGGCTAGGCGATTGCCAGGAAACCTTAGCATCCGCTCCCATACCGCCCGGTTCAAAGATAGTTCACAGCCGTGTCGGCGAAGCCTTGAAGCAGCCTGACTTTTTCATCGAAAGGCCGCAGGCCGCCACGCAAGAAAAGTTATTTATGGGGGCTTAGCTAATGGCCACCAACAATTTCTGGACCGAATCCCGCACCGCCATGTTGCGGAAGTTTCATTCTGATGGGTTGACCTGCCGGTTCATTGCCGAACAGCTTGGTACGAGTCGAGGCGCTATAGCAGGGAAGATTGACCGGCTAGGATTGAATAACGGAGGAATACCTAGACCTCACAAGCCCCGCCCTAGTCAATCGCTATATAAAAGCCGTGGCAATCCGAATAATATAAATGCAGAAGCTATTAACCGAACTAGATTGGTTGCAATGAAACCATATCTTCGCGCCAAAGACCCAGGCATTGCGAGACTGGAACCTTCCGCTCCGCTCCGATGCAAACGAATCTCCATCATGGAGCTAAACGACAAGACCTGCCGCTGGCCCATGGGCGATCCCGGCCAGCCGGGGTTTAGCTACTGCGGCCTGCCGCCGTGGCCGCCGTCGAGATATTGCCCGTATCATTTAGATGTTTCAACGGGGAGGAAGACGAGTTGATGGGGTGGGCTGAGAAAGAAATGGTTGAAGGATACAGGGACGGGCTTGATCCTAGCCAGCCCGAGCCTTCTGGCAATCGTTCGCGTAGCTACCGGCATGGCTTTACAAACGGTCGCGACGACCGCGCGAACAAACCGCGAGCTAGTGCGGAAATTCTAAGACTGGACGCTGAGGCAGCAATTATCGCTGACGAGCGCGCATGACCCTCTCGTTCAACCGATATAGCAAGACCGAATGGGCCTGCTTTCTCAGAGCTAGGCGAGTGCGGATGTTGTGGTGGTCGCGCGAAGCGGCGGCCTCACGCAAGCGCAATGGAATTCCGTCTAGCTGGATTCCCGACCAGCCAGCAATTTCAGAACATCACTAGCCGACATTTTCAATACCAACATGAGCCGAAGACAAAGAGCTACGCTATTGGGAGGCCCCTCGGAGGCCCAACGCTGGCCAGTGCGCGGGCCGGCCTTGAAGAATCTAGCCGCGCCTAATTGAGATAGGCCGACGATGGCAATAGCTTTGCGGTATTCTTTAGCGGGCATTGTTTTCACGGTATTTTATTCTCCATTGTTCGGGGTATTCAAATATGCCTGCCCACACCCCGCGGCGATGAGAGCGGGCTTCCGTTTCGGCGTCGATGTAACGGCTTGAATATCTTCGATAGGCAACAGCGTACCCGCTCCTAACCATTGCTTCTCCTATGTCCTGGCCGTTGGCAAAGCATTGTGAGATTGGTCGCTGGTAACTATCGTGGTAAATCTTCCAGCAAATAATTTTCGCGCTCCCTATTAAGCGGTTAAGCTCGTCTCTAGCTGCGCGCCCGCAGCGCCACGATTGCAGCGATGCAGTTTGACATTCCTGTTTTAGCTCAGGAGCATCCATTCCATGAAGCCTTGTCTGCCGCCCGTGTAGCACGATGGAATCCCCGTCGATGACCTTGAGATCATCGTTGCAGGCTGTGAGCGTGAGCGCGAGGATCGGTATTAGAATGCGGCGCATGAAAATCTCCAAAAGAAAACCAAGCGGCTTTCCATAGGCCGCTTGGGCTTGCGTTAGGCGGTGGCCGAATAAGTATAAGCACGCATTGGCTGTGCTTTATCTTGAAGCTTGATTGCCTCGCGCAACACTGGCTCGAAGTCATCTCCGCGCCAACGCTGTGTAAGGTTGTCAGTAATGACGGCTACGTTGCCACGGCCACTGAAAACAATAGCTTTCATGTCGATCCAATTGTTCCCGTCCCGCCATGTGAACGAACAGGCATGAAAACCATTTCCGGCTACGCCATTGCGGTGGTAGGTGGCGATAAAGCCCCGCAGATTGGATTGTCTGATACTCATTTTAGACCCCCTCAGTTTGTTTACTTGACGCACGCTCTAGCCCGCCTTCCGTTGGCGGGCTAAAACTTGCGTCAGGCGGCTTCAGCTTTCTTCGCCCAAGCGGCGAATTTAGGAAGCGTGCCTTCAAATACTTTGCTTTCTTTTTCGCCGCCGTCTGTGTCGTAACAAGTAACATAGACAGTTGAAGGATCTGATATTGAGTGAGTGATAACGTACCGGAACTCAATATCGGAACAGTTTGTTTGCGCTACCGTCGCAGGTTCACCTTGCGGCATCATGCGGATCGAGCCACCTGACAGGCCGCGCGGTAAATCTTTTTTCAGGCTCGGTTTATTTGCCGCAATGAAAGCCGTAGCAAATTCGTCGGCTTCATAGCGAGGCAATTCCCAGGCATAAGACAACGCCGCTTTGATCGCATCTGCAGCGCCAGTCGGGTAGTTGTCGTGATGGCGGTAAACGTTCCAAGTATCGGAAGCGTTCTCGCCGACGAAAGTATAAAGACCTCTAGTTGACATGTATTTCCTCCTCTCAGTTTCCGCTATGACGCGGCTGGAACGGCGCAGACTGTCAGAGACAAGCCCGCGCCGCTCAGGTCGCGTCACTTGCAAACGACGATACCGCGCGAATAATATGCGTCGGCTTGTTCGCCCTCCGGCACATCGCCAGGCCGGAGAATGTATAGCGCTGCGCCGCGAGGATCGCCTTGAACGTATGCAGTGAAACCGGGATAACGCGCCATGATCTTGGCGAGGCGCTTGCGCGCTCCCATTTCACGGTTGGGGATTCGAGTGCGCGATGTGGTGGCGTGGTTGACTTGCTGGCCGGTGGTTCCGTCGCGCGTCCAATGGTAATGATGACGGACGAGATAGGGCGGCCCGTCGCCGTTATCGTCGCGCTCGATCGACCATGAACCATGATCGTTTCCGTCGCCGCATTCTAATTCGTGCCAACGGTGCAGCGTCATGGAGATACGCCTAAGCGCATCTGCGTCCGGCATGGATATGCCAGCCTTAACTAAGTGATACCGGCAGTCATCTATCATTCTCATGGGTTCATCTCCCTCAGTCTGTATTAGAAACACCTAGTTGGCGTTCCCCATTACGCCCTCAACGCGAGGGCGCAAGGCGGGAGCGTCAGGTATATTTAGTCTGCAAGCGAGCGAGCTCGGCACGCTCCTGATTTTCAACTCGCGTGGCGCGCTTGGCCTGGTACTTTTCGATTAAGCCGGAGTCTTTTACCCATTCACTTAGAGCGCGCTCAACGTCGCAATAAGTGAATGTTGGCGACCCGTGGCATGGCCATTCAAGAGTCTGGTGAAGGAAGTCGAGCTTGCCGTTGTCGCTGGTGAAAAACGTGCTATAGAATCCGGCTTTATTATAATGGGCGATATGTCCAAAGGTCATCGACAAGCTCTTATAGAACCAATTGGGAAATTTATTTTCGGCGAAGTCGCTCATAACGAAACGCTTGAATTGCAGTTCAAATTTTTCCTTATCGGCTGCGGTATCGAATTCTGTTGCCGTGTAGGTCATTGTGGTTCTCCCTCAGTTGACAATCAGATAATAGGCCAATGTGGCACTAGTGTCAATATGGCGTAGTTTAGTCTATTATCACTTTTCCGTGATCTATGTGGACAAGGCTTAGAAACTCTTGCAAACACTAGGTTTCAGGCATACAAATAATTATGATTTTCATTTGGAATCTACCATGCGCCTGCGGCTTCGAGGATTGTGCTTCGGTCGGCAGGTGCGAACCCATGGAGGCGATCCGATGAAGCGCGCGAAGGCAATGAAGGCATCCTGGTTCCAGTGGCAAGCGTCGAGCGGCAAGCGCAAGGCGACATTGCCAAGTGTATGGAGGCTATGCGATCCGCTCCCGGTCGCTCTGGCTCTAATCGCCTTGGGCGTCACTCAATTCAATAATCTGACCGGCCGCACCATGGCGATCGGCATTGTCGTGTTTCTGACCATGCTGCTATTCAGCCAAGTCATCGAGCCGATATGGCGGAAACAATGCGAACACGCCAAGGTGCTGAAAACCGTGAACGAAGCATGAATCGGTAATTAGCTATTAGAACAGGCTTCAATTAGAAGGCCAAGGAAGCGTTTAAACCGCGTGACCGTCACCACCCTAGCAGGCGCCATCTTAGAAATGCGGCTGGTCTAGCAATGCGCACTAACAGCGGCCTAACTAGCATGGGGCGGCATCGAACCACGACAGTTGAAACCTAACCACGACAATGCTATGTACTATTCCATGGCTGCACTATCGAACCCGCGCCAGGAACGTTTCGCGCGTCTAGTCGTCAAGGGTATCCCGCCTTATCGAGCATACCCAGATGCAGGCTATCGCTTCGATGCTGGCAACCCGTACCGGTTAACAGAGAATGACAGGGTGAAACGCCGTGTTAGCGAGCTACAGAAGGCCGCTCAAATGCGAACCATAAACACCGTCGAATCAATCGCGGATGAATTGGACGAAGCTAAGGATATTGCAAAGCATGTTGAGCAACCTAGTGCAATGGTAGCCGCAAGCGTAGCAAAGGCAAAGCTTCTAGGCCTTATGGTTGATAAGTCCGAGGTAAAGCATATCGACCTCGCCAATGCAGACGAAGACCAGATTAGGCAATTCATTACTAGCATGGGCCTTGATCCGGATAAGGTGATAGCAATGCTGCTAGACGCCGCATTGAGCAACGCCGGCGCTGAACTTCCTGGGCCGAATGCACCGAGCACGGACGCAGCCAACTAGCCAACATGAACGCTAGGTTATCGCCGTTCGCATAATCCTATTTATGGAACATTCGTCATATTATCTAATGATTCCAATGGTATAGTTTATGCTGCGCTGCAATCGTTACGCCGCCGTGCCTAGCGGTGGTATGAGATCAACATAAAAGGCTTGTCCAACGCCAGCTTGGCGAACGTACTGGTCATAGGGACCAGGCCAAGTCGCTGGCTTGTCGGCTGCGTCGGCCAGGTCGATCTGCTGTTAATATGGTCCGGCCTATACTACGCTGCTGTTAATACAGGAAAGTCAAGCCAGCCATTAGCTAACCAATTGATTTTGTTTAGATTAACTGGGTCCGGGGGGAGGGGTAGGGGGCCGTGGGGGGAGCGAGTGAGAAATTTTTCTCTGCCCCGGCTGGTCTACTTCAAAAATTTTCCATATAAAACAAATACTTACTTTCTCAATCACATATCATTTATGTGGAAATGGGACCCTAAAAATTTCTGCAAAAAAATCTACTCAAGTGGTTTACATGCTTACAGAACCATGGTTTACTGTTTACATGAAATCTGTTGAGGAATTACGTGGCATAGCGGTACGGGTCAAAAGGGGGACCCGCAATACTGATCTGATTGATTTGTGTACCGCACACAAAATGATGGCTTCAAAATTATTGAAGCAATTAAATCGACAGCCGGAAAAAGACTTATGTATCGGGAGCCTATTCAAAAATAGTTGAAAAACCCTACATTTACCGTGTCTTAGATGAATCATTGAGTGAATACATAGGCTTGCGCTAGATTAGGTGTGAGGGCAGCGGGACTTGAACCCGCACGGGCCGTTCCCTTTGACAGGCGGTCCCAGTGGCACCCTAAGCCACCGCGTCTACCAGTTTCGCCATGCCCTCAGGTGAGACGGCGCTTCACGGGCGCCGCCTCGGGGTACGCACGGTACATTGCCGGACTCTCCGGCTGCCAACTGCACCGGGCCGTGACCTTGTGCAGCCGGGAAGGGTAGTGCGCACGGAAGGATTCGAACCTCCGACCTCCGGGGTAGCAACCAAGCGCTCTATCCACTGAGCTACGTGCGCAGCCGCCCGGATGATTCGTTCATCCGAGCGGTTTCCGTTTATCCTTTGCGAGGATACCAGCGTCCATCCCTTTGCTCGATAAACTCATGTTTTTTAAGCCTATTTAACGCTGTGCGAACGGTGCGCTCGTTCACAGGCGATACCGCTTGTGCGATTTCAGCACCACGCATCCCAGAACGGTTCTGGATCAGGTGATATACCTTCATCTGATCCGAACCCTCGCGTAGACGGCGCTTGCGCGGGGTCGGCACCCGCACCACCATCTTGCGGGTTTTGCGCCGAGCGGATTTTCTTGTGCGGCGGCCCTTCTTTAGGCGTTTTCGCAGTTCTTGATATTCGCGGTCAAGCTCCCGTAGAACGTGATTGCGTTCGTCGGCCCTGATTTCTGCTTCGGCGTCGAGAAGTAACGGTTTCCGAGTCATGAGCGGAGAGTGGATCAAATGAAACATCCGCGTCAAGATAAGAATGAATTGAAACATAAGCGCGAGGAAGCCGCGCCAGACAAGATACCTGTATATATGGTTGACAAAGCAGGCAGCAGCCAACTAGAGCAGGAAAGACAGGCCGGCGTTGATCTTAGCTGCGGCTGCGGCGACCGAAGATCGACAGGGGATTTAGGCGCTGGTACTTTCCCTCAGGGGTTGAGGGAAGGGATCAACAGTGCGCCTCAAGGAAATCATTCGCGCGCCCAAAGACAACATCAAAATCGGGCAGTGGCATTCGGGGAAGGTCCCCAAGGCGGACTTCCCGATTGCGCGTGCGGCCTATCGGCTAGGAAACTCATTCAAGTGGTGCGTTGTCGAGTTTCAGGCGCTCGGCGCTGATTGTCGGGTGCTTGTCGTGCAGCACGAAGCCAAGCAAAAATACGAAGCTGTCCTTGGTGTCATGGGGCAGAACGGAACTTTGAAGATTCTTTGCTCGTATGAGTATCACGCTTCAGAACCCGGCTGGCATTGCCACGCGACGCATGACGATTCGGGCACGCTCTCTCATGGGTTCATGCGTGGACCTTGGATCAAGCGCGTCCCTGGCGCGCGAAAACCACATAGGGACAAAAAGTTCCATAAATTTAAGATAGGCAACGAGACGGCCGCGATTCGTTTCGCGGTTGATCGTTACAAGATTGAGCCGAAGGGGTCCCTGCTATGAAGGAAGAGCTTTGCAGGGCATTTTGTAACGAGATTTCCGTAAAAGAGGTTCCTATTGGGCTGGCCGTGAGTACGTCGTTCCGCCGTAGCGACGGCGATGCAATCGCCTTCTATGTTGTCCGTAATGCCACGCTATCCGGTATAGCCCATCTCGAAGACGACGGGCAGACGATTCCATATTTGGAAGCGTGCGGTGTAGATTTTCAGACCCAAACACGCAGAAAAGCATTTGACGCGCTACTCAATGAGTATGGCGTAGAATATGATGAAAACGAAAACATAATTAAAACATCGAATATGAAAGAGAACGACCTACCCCGTGCCGCTCTCCATTTCGTCGCATTGCTGCTCAGGCTTTTCGATTTTTTACTTTTGACGCAGGAACATGTTGAAAGCACTTTCAAGGAGGATGCAGCTAAGAGCATCAAACAAGCTGTCGGAAGTCGTGCGGTCATCACAGAAAATATGCCGGTTAGTTCAAAGCTGACAGAGTTGACGCCGGATATGGTATTGTCTGCGCCAAACCGCGTGCCGGTCGCGATCTTTCTCAGTCAATCCACGACGCGCGTTCACGAGGCTATTATTCTGCAAATGGCCGCGCTATATGAAGCTAAGGAGCAGCTTTCCGTGGTTGCTCTCTTGGAAACAGAAGGAACCTTGCCGCAACATATGCACAGGCTCGCTCGCAATCGCCTCGCAGCCGTGACAAGCTGGGAGGGCGATAAAGATGCTGCTATTAAACGCATCGAGCGCGAGGTTCTTGGAGCAGAAGCAACAATACACTGACATGGCCAGAAAAGATCAAAACGAAATGCAATTAGAGCGAATCGCTAGGCGATTGCTGGCAACGCCACCGCAGCCGCGTGAACCCAAGTCGAAACGGCGCAAGATGCTACGGCGCCGGCCGAGCCGTTCACAGGCAATGAAGCCCATCACCAGCTAGGCGGTAGTGGACTCCTTTGATTGTGGCAGGCTGATAGGACCTTCGCCTAAGCTAGTTTTTGGGCGATTTGCTCATCCAGAATTTCGGCAACTGTAAAAGGTATGATGACCTTGCCCGTTTGTTTAAAAAAACGGCTAATTTCTGTCATGGCATCCGACGAATAATCGAACGATACGAAAAATCCTTTAGTCCGATCCTCACGCATCATCGCTGCCTCAAATTTATCAATGTCTGGGCGCCCGACTTTATCCTGCTGCTTGACCTGAATCGGATACCAAATATCCATAAATTCTAGGTCGTGTTGCTTCCCTGGGCGCTTCTCGGGCATCGCCGAAACCGGAAATATGCGGCCATCAATTCCCATGTCTCCTACTTTCGCCTTGTTCGGTATCCCGCCAATTGCGATCACAGCCCAATTCTCAAATTCAAATGGCGGGATTTTACGCAACTCTGTTTCCGTTCGGGGTAGATCGCGAACGATAAAGCCCTGTCCGGCTCGCCACAGCTCCTCGTTCTCACTCATACCGCAATCGGTACGTAACCGCTTCGCCATGACACGACAGGCGGTTGGCGAAATATCGATGCCGATCCACTGGCGCTTGAGTGTTTGGGCTGCAACGAGGGCTGTCCCGCATCCGCAGAAGGCATCAAGAACAATATCGTTCTTGTTGCTGCTGGCCTCAATAATCCGCTCCAGCAGCCCCAATGGTTTTTGCGTCGGATACCCTAGCGATTCTTTCGCCGATTTTGATAGACCACCAAGCGACGGAATGTCATCCCAGATTGAATCGACTGGCACGCCTTCAAGTTCGTTTACATAGCGTTTCAGCTTAGGAATACCGCCATCTGGCGGGATATAAATTCGACCGTCTGCCAAGAGCGCGTCAAGCTCGGCTGGAGCGCGCATCCAGTGACGCCCTTTCCCAATATTGGCAGGATTAATGCCCTTCCATACTTTGCCGGTTTCACCATTTCTCAAACCGGAGCCAGTTATGTCTGCACGCCAATGTTTGCCGCGTGCGGCGACATGCTCATCTTCATAGATAAAATAGCGGTCTAGGTATTCTTGCGGGTAAGATTTCAGTTCGACGTTGAACGCTGGTGTTTTGCCATTTGAATATCGGAAAATAATATCGTGTATGTGGCCGAAGCCGTGTGTGTCGGCATGGGCATTTGTCCGCTTCCAAATAATCTCATTCTGAAATTGATTGTCTCCGAATATCTGGTCTAGCATGATTTTTATATAGTGGCTGGCGTGCCAATCGCAGTGATAATAGAACGATCCGGTTGGCTTGAGAACGCGCGCCAGTTCAACGCAGCGCGGACGCATAAAGTCGATGTAGGCTTGCGTCGATGCGTGTCTGTCCTCAAAGGCTCGCTTCTCTTTCGTCTCGCCCCAAAACACCTCATAGTCCCGATTGGAATTGAACGGCGGGTCAATATAGATCAGATCGATTGAAGCATCAGGAAGCTTGCGAAGCTGGTCTAAGCAATCGCCGCAGTAGATTATGCTCGTATCGATCAAGGCTGATTTTCTAGGCATTTATTTCCCCCGGTGCCGATTCCCAAGCTTCCAGCAGATCAACAATATCATCGAATCCACAAGATCGCCTGGATATTCTAGCGGCTATAGCGTTTTCTCCAACGGATAAAGTGAACCGCATGCTGCTTATCACTTGCGCTTTCGCCAGCGGATAAAACGCGCAGCCTGAAATTTGTAAACCGGCTTAATGAGGCCGTCGATAGGTGAGGCGCTTGCCTTCTGCACCCTTCGCGATCTTGCTGGCGCGCTCAAAATCTCCGACGCCAAGTGCGATACGGTTGTTATATCGAAAATCAAACTCCGCTAGATAGCGGTGCAGATGCTTTTCTTTGCAGTGCTGATAGACGCCGCGCATACCGCGTTTGAAGATACTGAAATAGCCTTCTGCTGAATTGGTGTGAATGTCGTCGCGGACATACTCGCCGGCGCTGTGTTTGACGGTTTCATGCGCAGCGAACATTTTATCCGCGCCGAAATAGAGTTTGCTTTCGTCGGTATGTAGGCGGCTCTCGCGTGCGATGTTCGCGGCGACGATGGCCTGCACGTTGGCTTTGTCGGCTACCGGGACATGGAACGTGCGAACGCTTCCGCCGCGTTCTACAAGGGCGAGGATAGGACGATTATTCCAAGCGTGGCCCTTCTTGGTGAAGGGGCGGCCCTTGCGCTGCGGAGAGACGCGCGGCGTCTCGGCTTTGCCGAAATAGGTTTCATCGGCTTCGACGATCTTGCTGCCGCCCCCAATCGGGCTTGCATAGTCATCGCGCATGGCCTCACGAATTCTATGTGCGAGAAACCACGCGGACTGATAGGTGATCCCGAGCATGCGGTGTAGCTGGTGTGCCGACATACCTTTCTTGCTGGCGCCCATCAGGTGCATGGCGGCAACCCACTTGTTCAGCGGAATCTTGCTGCGCTCCATGACCGTGCCGACTGTCACCGTGAATTGTTCACGACATTCGGCACACTGATACAGGCCGGGGCGGTGCACCTTGCCCTTAAGTGCAGTGATCTTTTCAGGATCGACGTTGCCGCAATGCGGGCAAACTGGGCCAGTTGGCCAACGCTGTGCCTCTAGCCATTTGCGGGCCTTTTCGGCGTCCTGAAAACGTGGGTCGGTGAGGTTCATGGTTGAAGTCCTATAATCCAGTTTATGCCGGATTATAGGGCCTCAAATCTGCTTTGTCAACCATATAATCGGGACAAGATACCATTGCGACTCCACCCCCTCGGGTTCGAAGACGCCATGCGAGCCGCTCTCCAAACCGGGCGTGCGCCCAAGCGGGAGCCTAAGGGCAAGCCCAAGGCCGATTGACGGCACGGTACAGGACGAGAAACCCTTGTATATTAGGGCTTAGATCGGTTTGTCAAGTGCATAGTTCCGTCTTGTTTTTACTGCGGGCGGAGGACCGGCCCGTATCACATGGATCATATCTTCCCTAAATCGAGGGGCGGGAAGAACGATAAAAGCAACAAGGCTGTTGTATGCGCCCCATGTAATCACTCTAAACGGAATAAAACACCAGAAGAATGGAAGGAAGCTCAATCTCAAGTAGACCAAGGTACTAGACTCGAACTAAACCGCTACTGGCGCGACCGCCAGAGAGCACATAGAGCGAAGAAGAAATAAACAGATGTTTCATGTGAAACATTATAATCCTGCCGTGTTAATGAACCCATCCTAGGCAATGTGCTTTTTCATGCCGCCTGTAAGCATCCAGGTCTTTTACTGGCCCGCCCTTCGGGATCACAATATAGCAAACGCCCTTGGCCTTCCAAGCACAGGCGTCCGCCCATACGCCGTGCTGCTTGCAGAATTGCCGTGCTTGAGCCAATGGCAGGACGTATTCTATTACCTGTCCTTGGTATGGGGTGTTGTATCGCGGCGGCGGCTCCAAGACAAGAATCATTCGACGATCTCTATTGATAGCGGCGTGCCTCTGGAAAGATCAATCTTGGCTTTCTTCCCCAATACTTCTGGCAGCATCTTGGGCGGTAATCCATAGGCCGGTCTGATCGAGCGCACATTTTCGCTAGTTAGAACTTCTCCCGTTTTGATATCCTGCACTACATAAAGCGACCGCCTCGCTTGTCTTTGGGGGTTTTCTGACGGTGCATTAGAAGGCTGTAGAGCGGCCCAAACCATTCTAGTAGCCTCCACCATAGCCTTGAACTCGTTTGGCTCAAGTGAGAAGTTAGCGTCCGGTCCGTCGTCAGAGCGTGCCAAGGTCAAATGCTTCTCGATGATACAAGCACCCAAAGCCGTAGCTGCTATGGGGATTTCTATGCCGAGGGTGTGGTCGGAGAGACCTACAATCGGACCATACCTATCTCGAAGCCAAACTAAGTTTTCAAGATTAGTTTCTTCCGGCAATGCCGGGTAGCCAGAAATACAGTGCAATAGAACTGGATTTCTTCCAGTCTCATAAGCATCCTCAATTTCTTCGTTACTCGCCATCCCGGTTGAGATAATCAGTGGCTTCCCGGTTTTCGCGGCGTACTCAATAAGGGGTAAATCCGTGATCTCAAACGACGCGATTTTGTATGCAGGGCATTCGAGGCCCTCAAGCAGATCAACGCTAGACTTATCAAACACCGAAGCAAAAGCAGTAATGCCAGCCTTTTCAGCCTGCTCGAATAGCTTTGGAAACCACGCAAAAGGTGTTTGTGCTTCTCGATAAAGATCATAGAGTTTCTTTCCTTTCCACGGCCCGTCCTCTAAAACAAATCCTGGCCCATCATGGTCTATGGTGATCGTGTCGGTTTCGTATGCCTGAAATTTTATAGCAGAAGCCCCGGCCCATTTTGCCGCAATGATAAGTTTGAATGCCTTTTCTAAATTACCCAAATGATTTGCCGATGCTTCCGCTATAATGAACGGAGGATATTTTGAGCTTATTTCTTGTCCAGCTATATTCATGTTGTGAGACTATTGAATTTACCGTGATAAATTGTAGCTGATTCTTGGTAAGAAATAAGTGCATTCTTTTTGAGACGATGATACCCTAAAGAAATTACTCGTCCATTAACATGAATTCTGGCGTGCCATTTCTTTTTATTCTTATTAAAATAAATTCCTCTTGACGGACCCCATCTTTCGGAGTGTATAAGATTCTGGCTCCGTGTCGCCAGACGTAAATTAACTATACGATTATCAAGTCCGTTTCCATTAATGTGGTCAATATCGCATTTAGGAAATTCTTTATGAACATACATCCAAGCGAGTCTATGAGATAAATAGGAAAATCCATCAATAGAAATTCTTCTGTATTTATTGTTTAATAATGCTCCAGCTTCTTTGCCAATTCTTATTCCAGAGTGATACTTCTTCCAAATAAAAACTCCTGTCTTAGGGTTATAATTTATTACTTCTAAGAGTCGGCTCCATGTTAATTCTGTTGAAGGAACTTTTCTTCTTTCTTTGTGTCCGTTTATTTTCACAATATTTCCCCTATAACTTTTTCAAACGCATTTCCTATCTGTTTCACTTGCTCGCTGGTCGGGGACCATGAACAGTTCTCATATAGCACTAACCGCTTCTCAACATCTTCAACCACAGGACATGACCTAGCATAAGCAGAAAACTCCGGGAGCGTATAGAGCGGTTTCATGTAGCCAGCGCGGAGAGGCACACCCTCTGCGTTCATGGCCTTTACGAACAAGTCACGGTCGATACCGTTATCTAATTTCGCAGCCCAACAATAGTAAACATGGCGGCAACCTTCTCGCACAACAGGTGGTGTAATTCCAGGCAAATCTTTCACAGCCTCAGTCAATCTCTCGGCAATTTTTATCCTGTCGCTTATGATTTCATCTGCTCTCTGTAACTGAGCTAGTGCTATGGCTGCGGTAATTTCAGTCATGCGAAGGTTGAGACCGATCATGCCACCTGACATCTCCCCGTGGTTACGAAACATCCGCATATTGTGAGCTAGATCGTCATCGTCAGTTACGCAGATGCCGCCTTCTCCGCTCTGTAGGTGCTTGTGAACATTTGTGGAGAAAACTCCGATATGACCAAATGTGCCAGCATATTTGCCATCTTCCATTGCGAAAGGGGATTGCGCGTTGTCCTCGATCATCAGGAGTTCGTATCTGTCCGCGGACTCTCTTATATTTCTTAGTTCCGCCGCGTGGCCAAACAGGTTGGTCACGACAATTGCTTTCACGTTTTCAAGTTCGGCAATAGCTCCCCACGGCCACACCTTTTGCAGATCGAGATTGAACGTATCTGGTTCAATATCTGAAAATACTGGCGTCGTTCCACAAAACATCGGGGCAGCTACTGTTGCAGACATTGTATATGGAGATACTAGAAATGATCTATTAAAAGGGTTGTCTATTGTTGCCGCCACTGCCAGCAATCCGCTCGTAGCCGAGTTCATAGAGATGGCGTGTTTGACTTTGAAAGTCTCGGCCCATTTTTCTTCCAGTCGTCTAACCCATAATCCGCCATGTTCTTTGCCGCCTAGAAAGCCAGATAACGGATCATTATCCATGGCTACTAAAACAGCATTCTTTTCTTCCTGTCCAATCGTATTGAACCTAGCAATAGGTCCATCTACTTCTGGCTTGCCGCCGAATAGAACCAACTTACTCACTGGTTTCTCCGAGCTTGGTCATTAATTCTGAAATTCTTTCATCACGGTAGTTAATATCTTTAAGTATTCTTTTTGCTTTTTCTGGCGATGATTCCAATGCTAGGCGTAACAAACCCATCCAGTTTGAATTGTTGATACGGCGAAGGTTTTCTATCTCGTTGATTATATCGTCATAGATTTTAGTCATGTAGGAGCGCCTCCTGAAGCTCTTGGATTGACATTCTGCGAACCTTATCGCTGCTCAATCCAATTCTCATACTCTCGTGTTTCTTTTCCCAGACTGGGAGGCCGCGAATGTCAGTCTTGACTTCCATTGCTTCCGCGAGATCACCAAGGCGGTAGGCTGGCAGGTCAGGAATAACAACTTCCCCGCCGTTCATGATGGAGATAGTGTTGAGGACGAGTTCAACGGCTTCTTCAATCCTCATAAAGAATCTCGTACAATCTGGATCAGTTATAGGAACCGTATTAAGCCCGTCTCGTTTCATCTTTTGCCATACTGGAACAACCGACCCATTTGATTTCCAAATGTTTCCCCACCGCCCGATTGAAAACTTAGTACGACCGCCAACGGTATTGTTTGATGCAAGGAATAGATTTTCAGCCAATGCCTTGCTGGTGCCGTAAGGACTAATAGGCTCAACAGCCTTATCGCTGGAAAGGGCGATGACTTTCTCAACGGCAGTATCTTGTGCGGCTTCGATGACATTGATTGCCCCGCCGATGTTTGTCTTTACCATCTCCACCGGATTGTAGTGACCTACTTCAATCCGCTTCAGAGCGGCGGCGTGGACGACGACTTGAACGCCATTCATGGCGCGTCTCAAACGATCCCTGTCCCTTACATCACCAATGAAATATCGAAGCCGACTATCCTCCCCCAGTTCCATTCTCATGTCGGCTTGTCTGATTTCCCCGCGCGAGAACACGACAATCCGTTTTGTTTTTCCTATTTTAAGCAGACGCCTTACAAACGTTTTACCGAATGTACCTGTTGCCCCAGTGATTAAAATACTTTCAGGCATGTCGCACCGATGTTTTTAATGGGATTACGTTATCTCCAAGTTGTCGTGCGATGTCACCGCGCTCAATTGTGTCTATGATAACACCTAAAGCATGATCGTATGCTTTCAGCACGCGGCGTATTTCAGGTTCTTTGTGAGCGAACGAAAGATTGTTGCTTGCTATGATAAGCACACCGGCAGCAATCATTTCTCGGATGAACAATGTCTTGATCTGTTCCTTGGTGGCTCCGTGGTGATCGAAGAACTCGATTCTGACCAATGGTGGGGTGCCGCTAAGTCTGATAGTTCTCGCCAATCCGTAATGATGGATCAGTTCTGTCGCTTTTGCACAAAGGTTGGTTCCCTGTCGCCGTAGATGGCCGATGACATTCTCGCGCTCTATCTTGTCGATGGTGGCTATGGCCGCAGCGATGGAGAGCGTCTCGCCAAAGAATGTTCCTGAATAGAAGATGTTGTTCGGCGGCTGCATTCGCTTCATCAGATCAGCGCGCCCCACAAGTGCGGAGATTGGCATCCCGTTGCCCATTGCCTTGCCGAAACAGGCGAGATCAGGTGTCACGCCGCAGTATTTTTGGAACCCCCCAAGGGACCAGCGAAAACCTGTGATTATTTCATCAAAAATAAATACTGTGTCAAATTGTCGCACCAAATCCTGTAATTCTCTCAAATCACCATTATATTGATCTGGTTCAATAATTACCGCAGCAATGCTATGGTGTCTAAGCAGGTCTTCCGCTTCCGAGGCTGTGGAAAACCTATGGGAGAGCAGGAACGTATCGGACGGCACTCCAAGGCTTTTTTCGCTCGCTCCAATCGAGAAATCATGCCAGCCATGATAGCCGTTGAGCATGATGTCTTTCCTGCCGGTAACGGCACGCGCGAGCCTGACAGCCGCCGCAGTTACATCGCTGCCGTTCTTCCCGAACTTCACCATTTCCGCGCACGGGATATGCTCGATTAGTCGTTCAGCTAATTGTGATTCCATCTCTGTCGCGAGACTAAAACTGATACCGCTATCAAGCTGGCGACGAATAGCAGCATCCACATCGGGGTCGCGGTAGCCAAGAACATTAGGAAGGAGAGCGCCAACAAGATCAACATAGTCGTTTCCATCAACATCAAAAGCATAGGCCCCGTCTCCATGAGTTAGAAACAGCGGTGATGACTCAGACGGGAACTGTAGATGGCTCTTGCTGAATGTCTGCGCTCCGAACGGAATGATCTTGCTGGCGCGCTCGAATAGCTTCTGTGATATGGAATAGGAACGCTCGATGGTTGGCTCGTCCGCCATCGCCTCGTAGAATCTCTCATTGCGGATGTGATGGGAATTGAGTTCTCTGAGTTCAGGTTCTTTTTCAAGAACCCGTAGGATATCCATATAGGACGGCGACCAATCCCATGAGAGCCGTTCTGCTACGGCCTGGCAGAATTTCAGATCGTCTTCCGTATCGAGAACCCACCGCTCGTTGACCATACCGGGAAGTGGACAGACCAAGTTCTCGGCCGGGAACCTATGACGATTACGGACGATGAAACGAGTTACGCAGTCCCTGTCGGTCTGGCGCGTTGCTTCCTTGTGGGCCGCTAGTAATGCTTTTCTGGTGAAGCATTCCACATCCAACCCATCCGGCCATGTCGGAGGATTGGTGTTAGTGGCATAATCGGCATTGGTCATGGCCCGCAAGTGAATGACTTGTCCGATAACTGCTGGGTCTAAAAATGGGCAGTCGGCTGTCAGACGTAAAATAATATCTGCATTGGTAACTTCTGCCGCGCCGATAAAACGAAGCAGAACGTCGCTTTCCGATCCTCGGGAAACCCGTATCTTGTTCTTTACGCAATAGTCGTGGATTATATCATCGGTTTGTAGAGTTGATGTTGCGATGATAACTTCATCCACTTCCGGTGTATTTCTAGCGGCAGACCATACCCAATGCAGAATAGGCCCAGTTCCAAGCTTCATCATCACCTTGCCGGGGAGTCTTGTGCTTCCCATGCGAGCTTGGATGACGGCAACAGTCTTAGTCATTTAATTAACTTTCGGCTCGTCGTCGTCTTTTTCTTCTAATTTTTTCAACCTACTTTCTGTTGATTTATACATATTTTCTGCGGTTTCTGTCATTCTCTTTTGAAGACTATCGGTTTCGCATTGTTGTTCTACTAGACAAATCATATGTGCGGCTAGGATTGTTTGTAGTTGGGTAGGAAGTGATCCTTCTCCTAGAATCTCGCAAGCATCAAATAGATATTTCTTTACTTTTTCTATGCTGGTCATGTTTATAACCCCGCTAGTTTTCGTACCTCAAGGCATATTTCTAATGCGCGTAATCCATCTTCTCCTGAAGCGCCAAGTGTTTGCTTGCCGTCTATACGGTCCAAGAATGCTTTTATTTCCTCCAAGTAATTAGCATCCCAAGAATTATTCAACGTCATATCTGTTTTCTTACCGTCAAGATCAATTAGACAAATCCAGTTGTTAACCAAATCAATAATGAGTTGTCCTTTGTCTCCTACGATTGTTGTAGCGCGGATTTCTGGGCGAGTTACATAATCTAAATGAACCGTTGAACAAATTCCCCCAGAATGTTCAAGGGCTATGTCGGCTAAAACTTCTTGTCTTGGAATATGTGGGTGTGGCAACCATGGAGATACTCTGGCATTTTTTACTTTTGCTGGTCCCAAGAGGTACAGCGCAAGATCAATTTCATGGGCACCCCAGTTAAAAATTACCCCGTCGCGAAGATACGTCGGCTTGTCCGTAAATTGACCTACGGTAATGGAAGCCCAGATAGGATTACCGATAGCTCCCATGCCCAGCATTTGTTTGGCTTGTTTTACGCAGACATGAAACCTCAAGTTATTACCTACGAAAATGGTAAGTCTTTTATCGTGGGCTAGTTCAATCAAGGCTCTTGGGTCGGTCGTAGCAATTGGCTTTTCAACAAAGATGTGCTTGCCGGAAGTGATGGTTTCCTGCATGTCCGTGAAGTGATTCTGGCTTGGGGTTGCGATAATTACCGCTTCGGATGCTTCACAAACCTTGTAGTTGGGATCCATTCCTTGACCGCCAGCATCAATGAGCATACTGACGCGAGCGCCGTCAGGATCATACCCAATGACCTTATGACCAAGCGTAATCAGGTTTTTGGCGTGGCGTAGCCCGATGCTGCCAAGACCTAGAACGCCAATAGTTTTCATTGTTCCACCAGCGGGAAAGCAGAAGCCAAGTCTTTCTTGAGGACTACAATGCCTATCTCGTCGTTATCTTCCGGCACATAGCGGGCTACTTCTTTGTAGGTGGGGTTAGCCAGAAATAGCTGTGAGTGATCCATTTTATAGGATCGCAAGGAAGGCTTGTGGTGGTAAACGACAGAGCACGGCGTCTTGGGGAAGAAGTCGTGAATAATCAGATAGCCACCGTCTTTCAGGAAGTGGTCAGATTCATAGGCGATCTTGAATAGGTCCTCGCGGTCGCATAAATATAGACAGAAGCCATGAATGATAATATCAAAACCTCCCCATTGACGATGAGGCAAGTTGGCGGCGTCACGGCGCAGCAAAATCAGTTTGGGGAATGATTTTTGTCCTTCGGTGATTGCGGCTAATGACGGATCGACGCCATAACAAACAACTTCCGGCTTGAAACCGGAATATAGGTTCCTGATTTTTTCCAGTCTCCACCCGTTGCTGCATCCGATCTCAAGAACTTTTTTGGGCTTGATATTGAGATTGGCGATAACCCCTGTGACCGGATCATCCCCAAGAGGATAGGGCACTTTGTTACGGTTACGCTGATACCATTTATCTCCTTCTCCACCATAGAAGGCTGTCGATTGTTTTCTCATTTGTTTCTCAAAACAAATAGCCAGTTAGGAGAGAAATGATAGTCTCCTAGAGACGGAAGTTTGGAAGCTATTTCATTGATGGGATGGGAGTATTCTGGTTCTTTCCCCTCAACCTTTGCTAACGTAGCATATATAACTCGTGAAACTAAATAAAAAAAACATCCGATATTTTCCATCTTAAAAATGGTAAAGTTGCGCTCAAGAAAATCTATCAATTCATCTTCTGGCAAATACTTGTTATGCCAACGGACTTCGATACGATGAAGTCCGAATTTCTCGCGTAGGTCGTTCAGGCGCTGAAGGCCCTCAAATGTATTCTCGACTAGGATGATCCTGCCGTTCGGTTTCAGGATTTTCTTCATTTCCAAGATGGTATGTTTCTGTTCATCCCAATTGGCCAGGTTGATTAGACATCGTTCGGAGATGATGGTGTCGAAAAGATAGACCCACGGGGCTTCTGAAAAACATGAAAGTTTGAGAACATCTTTTACTAAGTAACTTGTATTCTTAGTTTTTCGTTTAATGGCTTCTTTAATCATACTTTCAGAATAATCTACGCCCCAGAATGTTATTTTTGGAAAAGCTTTTGCAAAACTTTTTATTGAGTACCCGTTGCCGCAACCAATATCTAATACAAGTTCACCATCAATGAGATTTTCTTTGATCCGGCTGATCTCTAGTTCTCGATAGTGATGATCTGGCGCGGTTGCTAAATCAGACGTACCGAATGTTTCGGCTTGTTGGTCCCAGAATTCCTTGACTTTGGCTGCGGTCATTTGAACCTCGCGTATTGCAGCAGACCGACCATCTGATTGTTCCAAAGGAAGTGATTTTTGCGCTCGCTTTCCAACTTCATCCCGGTCTTGTCGAAGATTTTTTGCATCGCCATATTGATTGCCATGCAGCCAGCCTCGATCTTGCGGGTGTTCTGATCTGTTTCAAACAGCCAATCCATGACGGCTTTCCATGCTTCTCTGCCGTATCCCCTTTGCCAGTACGGTTTGCCGATGAGAACCCCCATGTCGGCAATTTTGTTGAATGGGTCGCAGTATGCTGTAATGGTTCCGACAAATTCCTTGTCTAAGTTGTAGATTGACCAGATATGGCTGGATTCGTGGTCAAATGATCTGACATACTGTCGGCAACTAACGAATGTATGCTTGCGGTGGCGTTGTTCTGAATATTTCATTGTATCAGGATCGCTTAGCCATTCTGCCAACAAGCGATAGTCCGGTGTTTGCTGGTGCAGGACAAGATGAGCAGATGTTAAGGCCGGGGTCATTTATGTTACTTACTTGGTTTACGGAATCTGATTAACCCAAGGACTTCGAGCATTATGAGAACACCACGAAGCGGAGTAAATCCAATAAAGGCTGCTTCTGCCAGTCTGCGATCCCCACAATCAACAGCAAGAGCAGAAATAATCTTTTCTATGATTTCTTCTTTAGTTTCTTCTAAATTTATCATGTTTATTTCTTTTTGGTGCTGTCGAGGATATGTTGGGTTAGGGCGAGACAACTTTCCAGCGCCATGCGGATAGCTGGTGCGTTGGTATCGAAGTCGCCTAGCTTCTTGCGTATTTCTACAATCTGGTAAAGTTCTTGGCGAAGATCGAGGAGTTCATGGTATTTCATGGCTTGCTGTCCTTTGACAAATTCCTGCGTTTCGTTAAGGCTTCTTTGAGCAGCATTACTACCATGTTCGACACCGATCTTAGCTCTGCTTCCGCCAAAGCCTTGATGGCCTTCTTTTCGTCTGTTTCAATCGCAATGCGCAAGTACCAAGAGGTTCGTTTGGGCATTCTCCACTCTCTATACACACTCTATATAATACGGTGGATATAGTGTCAATACCTGTGGATAGCAACAAATTGGCACTTTTGACTAAGATTGGTGCTCGTCTGAAAGAACTAGAAGAAGCAGAGCGGTATGAAAACAGTTTGATTGAATTCGCCAGCTATGTATGGCCGGTAGTTGAACCCGCAATCCCGTTTGTCAGAGGATGGGCTATTGAAGCCGTCGCGGAGCATTTAGAGGCCGTAACTTACGGTCACATCAGACGGCTTCTCATTAACGTGCCACCAGGATTCACGAAAAGTTTGATGACAGATGTGTTCTGGCCCGCTTGGGAGTGGGGGCCGAAAGATATGCCTTGGCTGAGATATATTTGTGCGTCCTATTCCAACTCGCTCACAGAGCGGGATAATATGCGCTGTCGTAATGTCGTGGTGAGCAGAAGGTATCAAAAATTATGGAAGAACCGTTTTGCTATTTCAGGCGAGCAATTTACTAAGATCAAATTTGCCAATGATAAGACTGGATGGAAGCTTGCTACATCGGTGGCAGGCATCGGTGTTGGTGAGAGAGGGGATCGCTTCATCATCGACGACCCCAATAATACAATGGAGATGGAATCTGAGGCCAACCGCAACACGACCAATATGTGGTTTACGGAAGTTGTCCCCGACCGGCTCAATAATCAGGCGGAAAGTGCGATCATAGTCATTCAGCAAAGGTTGCATGAAGATGATGTCAGCGGTGTCGCAATTTCACGTGAAATGGGATACACACATTTGATGATTCCAATGGAATACGATAGTTCAAGACATTGCGTGACGGTTCTTGGTCTGGATGAAAATAATAATGAAATCAGGTGGGAAGACCCGCGCAAGGAAGAATATGAACTTGCTTGGCCGGAGAGGTTCCCAGTTAAAGTATGGGAGGACTTGAGACGCGACAAGGGGCCATACGCAATCGCTTCACAGTACATGCAGTCGCCAGAACCACGCGGCGGTTCTATCATTAAACGTGATTTCTGGCGGTTATGGACGGAAGACAAATATCCTTCGTTTGAATATATTCTCGCATCACTCGATACGGCTTATACGGAGAAACAAACCAATGACCCGTCAGCCATGACGATTTGGGGGTTGTTTCGGGATGAATATGGCAACCCAAGAGTGATGCTGATCTATGCTTGGCGTGACCGTCTTCAATTCAATGATCTTGTGCAGAAGGTGATTGATGTCTGCACCAAAGACAAACGGGAACTTAATCACTTAGGAGAGCCGTTCAGCCATCCTCGCTTTGAGATTGACGGCCTTTTGATCGAGAACAAGGCTGCCGGTCTATCGGCGGGGCAGGAAATCCACCGGCTTGTTGGAGCGACAGGAAAGTTTGGGATTCACTTTTTCGACCCCAAGAAATACGGCGACAAGGTGGCTCGCACCCACAGCGTTCAGCATATCTGGTCGGAAGGTATTGTATGGGCACCCGATCGAGCTTTTGCCGATATGGTCATTGATGAGATGGCTGTGTTTCCTCACGGCTCTCACGACGATCTGCATGACACTGCTGTTATGGGGCTGCGCTACCTTAGGGACATGGGCTTTGCGCTGCGACGAGAAGAACATGCGGTTGATGTAGAACAAGATTTACTCTATAAGCCAAGGCAATCGGCACTTTATCCGGCATGATTTGAATGGCACAAGCCCGCACAAGAGTTTTAATACCCTCAGAACCCGCCCCAGAAGCGTTGCCTGATCCGATTGATCTGATGCTGCCGAAAGATACTACTGGTGGTGTCTCGATGCAGGATGGGGCGCGGAAGATTGAACTTCCAGACGGCTCCGTTTCCATAGACCTCAACCCGGATTTATCAAAGGGAAAAGACAAAAGCGACAGTTTTTATGAGAATCTTGTAGAGAAAATAGATGAAGGTGAACTTGCCAGAATTGCCAACGAATTACTTTCTGCCATTGATCTGGAAGATCAATCCCGCAAGGAATGGCTTGAGACAAGAGCGCGCGGCATTACCTTGCTTGGGTTGAAGCTGGAAGACCCGCGCAGTGATACCGGAACCGCTTCCGCTCCATTGGAGGGTATGTCCACCGTCAGACATCCATTGCTTTTGGAGGCAGTCCTTCGGTTTCAGGCCAATGCTCGCGGTGAACTATTACCAGCATCCGGCCCGGTAAAAGTCAGGAATGACACTCCGGTAGCCCCAAGACCATTGATGATGGGCCATAATGGTGGTCCTCCGATGGAACCGGCAATGCCGCAGATGATGCCCCCGCAGATGGGCGCTCCACCGATGCCGGGGATGAGCGGCAACGGGCCGGTGCCAAGCCCGGTCCCGCAAGTGCCAATGCCACCGCCGCCTCCACCGCTGGGGCCGGTTGAGGGCATGTCGTCGGAAAACGAGGAACTTGCCCAAGCTCTTGAAACCGACATGAACCATTACCTAACGTCGACGGCAACGGAATATTATCCAGATACGGACCGGATGCTGTTCTATGTCGGGTTTGGGGGATCAGGGTTCAAGAAAGTCTATAACTGTCCGCTTCGCCAGAGGCCGGTTTCGGAGAGCGTCGATGCGGCTGACATCATCGTATCAAATGCTGCCAGCGATTTGGGGAATGTTGGACGCCTTACCCATCGGATCAAAATGCGTCCGTCAATTCTCAAAAGGATGCAATTGATCGGTGCGTACAGGGATGTTTTGTTGGCTGCGGCATCGTCCCCCTCAACGACTGTAGTGGAGCAGAAGGTAGCCGAGATTCAGGGCGTGAAACCGCAGACGATGCAGAGACCGTCTGACACCGATCAGGAAATATATGAGACCTATTGCGAACTAGATATTCAGGGATTTGAGCACAAGGAAAAGGGCGAGCCTACCGGATTGCAACTTCCCTATAAGGTTACGCTTCATAAGGAAAGCAGTCAGGTTCTGGAAGTCAGACGCAATTGGGATAAGAATGATAAACAGTGTCTTCCAAAAGAATACTTTGTTGATTTTCCGTTTGTGCGCGGGCTTGGTTTTTATGGAATCGGCTTAATTCATATCTTGGGCAATACGACGAATGCTCTTACCGCAGCTTGGCGTGAACTCATAGATGTAGGAATGTTCGCCAACTTCCCTGGATTTATCTATGCGAAACAATTGGGGCGGCAACTTACAAATCAGTTTCGGGTTCCGCCTGGCGGCGGCATACCGCTGGATATTGGTACTGGGAAAATTCAAGACAATGTAATGGCGCTTCCGTACAAGGATGTGGGTTCGGCCTTTGTTGCCTTCATTACCCATGTCGAGGAAGTCGGGCAGCGTGTTGGTGGGACTGCCGATATAGCCGTAGGTGAAGGAAAGCAGGAGGCTCCTGTCGGGACTACGCTTGCCCTCATAGAGCAAGCCACTAAAGTCATGGATGCTGTTCATAAAAACCTTCATGCGGCTCAGGCTAGAGAGTTCAAACTTCTCAAAGAACGCTTTCGTGAAGACCCGGAGGCGTTCTGGCGGCACAACAAGAAACCTGCAAAGGAATGGAAGAAGGAACAATTCATTCAGGCTTTGAACGATTGTGATTTGGTCCCGGTGGCCGACCCGAACAATCCGACTTCGTTGCATAGAATCGCTAAGGCTACGGCATTGAAGGTTCTACAGAAGGATTCGCCTCAATTGTACGATCCTATGGCGGTCGATCAGCGCATTATGCGGATTACCGGCATTGACCCGACCGGATTGTTTCTTCCGAAGCCTGCCCCGCCGCCGCCTGACCCGCGTTTTGCCGCCATCAAGTCCAAGGCCGATGCCCAAGCCAAGCTGGCCGAGATTCAGGAACTTCAGGCTAGGGTTGCGGCGGCTTCCAAACTACAACAGATCGAGGATAACAAGGCTGAACGGGCTTCCCGTGAGCGCATTGAGCAGATGAAACTTGAACTTCAGAAGATGCGGCTGACCGAGGAAAGCATCATTCATGCCCATGATTTTATGGCTGGGAAGGAAAAACATGCCCAGGATTTGCAATCCGATGCAATTAAGCATACGATGAAGTTAGGTGAAGACCGGGCAAAGCACGCCATGAAGATTCAGGCTGATAAGGTCAAGCACGAACAATCTCTCAAGGCCAAGAAAAATGCACCCAAATCATAAGCAAGCCAAAGACAGTCAGAAAACCAAGTTGAAATCTATGACGGCTGGTTATGCTGACGGCGGGACTGTTAAATCTATAGGATCAACTCCAGAATCGGAATTACATCGAATTAAAGATTCAGTTGGGATGTCATATAAGAAAATAGGAACACATTCTGTTAGTGTCGGCGGTGGAAAATCAATAGGAATTAGAGATATTTCTGAAAAAGATGTACCAAGAAAACACGGTGGGAAGGCATAGCTATGGCGCACCCCTACAAACAAGAATCCCGCGCTTCCGAGCGCGGCAAGATCAAATCTCTTACTGGATTTGCCAAGGGTGGCCGCCCGCATAGCGATGCAGCCGAGGATCGTAAATTATTTGCCAAGATGTTCAAACAGGCGGAAGCCAAGGAAACCAAGATTGAAGGCAAGAAATCAGGTGGTCGCTTAGATCATTACGCAAGAGGCGGAAAGACCAAGCGCGCTAAAACCAAAGTTAAAATAGTTCTAATGCCGCCCTCGGAGCCAATTGCCCAAACTCCCTCAGCCCCGGTTCCGGGGGTAGCAGGAGCGGGGGGTGTGCCTCTTCTTCCCCCCGCTCCACCTATCAATCCAATGATGCGCAAAGCTGGTGGTGCGGTGACTGGTCCTGACAAGGCCATTCTGACGGAATCCGAGCAGGAGAAATTTTTGAAGCGCGCTAGGGGTGGCGCTGCTCATAAGTACCCCCATCTGAAAGGCGGGATGGACAGCGGACTTGGGCGGCTTGGGCTTTCCAAATTCCAGAAGAAAGCGCGGTCGTGAACCAGTTTCACGCCAGATTGCGCAAGAAGATCGAAGAGTTGAAGGCATCCAAGACGGAATTTTTGATAAGGGGCCAGTCTGACGACTACGCCAAGTATCGTGAACTGGTAGGGTATCTCCAAGCCTTGGAAGGTATTCTAGTGCTGTGCGATGAAACCGAGAAGGACATGAACGAGGGATAAGTAGATGCCAGTGGCAGTACCGCGCAAGACCATTGAATTATTCTCACGCGCCAAAGACCCGAAGCAAGCTATTCTTTCCGCCGTTGGCGATCTCAGTTCAGTTGAGTTGATGTTTAATACGGTGCTGGTAGCTATCTATATCAGGCCCGAAACCACTTCCGGCGGCATCATCAGGCCGGATAGCAACGTAGCCGAAGACCTATGGCAATCAAAGGCCGGGTTAGTCTTGAAGCTTGGCCCCGATGCTTTTGTGGACGATCTTGTAAATCATTTCAACGGACAGAAGGTTGAGGTTGGTGATTGGTGTGCGTTTCGCATTGGCGACACATGGCAACTTAGTCTTAACAATGTTGCTTGCCGCTTGATTGAAGACACGCATATCAAAATGAAACTGTCCGATCCGTCAGTGGTATTCTAGGAGGCATAACATGCCGCGCTTGAGGCCAGCCCCGCTAAAGACCAAAGAAGAAATAGCCAAAGTTCCGCTCACGGAGCCGGTTGATCTTGAACTGGAAGACAAGACTGAAGAAGCTGAAATCCAGGTCGAAGGTGGTAATGGTGAAGACAAGAAGATAGTTACGGAAAAAATCAAGTCTAAGACTGAAGAAAAGCTGGTTGAAGCACCGGAAATATCTGATCTTCAGAAACAGATTGACAGTCTTTCCAAAGCTGAAAAACTTGCGCGTGAGCAGGCAGCGGAAGCCAATCTGAAAAGACAGGAAGCTGAAAAGCGCGAACAAGAGCGTTCGCATGAAGTAACACTTTCTCGCGGCGAAGCCGAACAGGCGAAATATGATGCAATCGTAAATGCGATTGCTGCCTCACAATCCGAAGCTGATTCGGCGCAAAGGGAATTGGAAACCGCCACGGCGGAAAGCAACTGGAAATCCGCCGCTGAAGCGCAACGAAAACTGGTAAGGGCGGAAGCAAGGCTTGTCAGTCTTGAGGACGGCAAGATTGCGTATGAAGCCAAGCGCGAAGAAGCCAAGACGATAAAATCTGAAGTTAAGCCAGTTGTTTCCGACATGCTTGAACATCACATTTCTCAGATAGCTATCAATGATGCGGAAAAGGATTGGCTTCGTATTCACAAGGATTATCTTACAGAGCCGAGAAAGAACGCTCGCCTTGGTGCGGCGCACTACGATGCGGAAGATGCCGGTCACAGACGCGGAAGTGAAGGGTATTTCCAGTTCATCGAGGAACGGCTAGGATTGCGGGAGCCGGTCAAGAAAGAGGAAGCCGAACCTGAAACGAGAAGGAGTCCTACCGTGGCTGCTCCTGTAAGCCGGGATAATATTTCCACAACCACTGGGAAGCCGAGTACGACAAAAGTGACGTTGACGCCGCAGGAGCGTGAGGCGGCGAAGATAGCCGGGATTGATGAAATCGAGTATGCCCGTCAGAAAATTATTTTGGAACAGGCAAAGCTCGAAGGCCGCTATGGAGAAGGACACTGACCCATGACTGACAAAACCGAAGTTCTCGAAACTTCTCCTGTTGAAGCACCGAAGAAACGCGGGTGGCCTCGCGGCAAGCCGCGTATTCGCCAGACGGCGGTAGAGCGCGAACCTGCCCGCACTCCGATCAAGGCAAAGCCCAAATTCGTCTATACCGACGATGAAGACGATGATCGCCTGAAAATTCCCAAGGATATTATCGAAGACATGGAACGGCAGGGGATTTCCCTTCAATGGGTTACGGAATCCATATTTGGTCAGCCGCAGCCTCAAAGCAGGGCCAGGTTTGAACGCAAGGGATGGGAGCCGGTCCATGCTGACGATTTCGGTGGGAAATTCGGTGATCTTTTCATGCAGAAGGGCTATCAGGGTGAAGTCAATGTGGAAGGGCTTGTTCTGATGCAGCGTCCGCTGGAGTTCACCCAACGCGCCAGAGCGCGGGAAGCCCAGAAGGCGCGTGAACAGGTGCAGGTCAAAGAGCAGCAGATGAGGGGCGGGGACTTGCCTGTTAGCGGCGCTTTTGATCCGCAACATCCATCCGCGCTTCGTACCAACAAGATTAACAAAGGCTATGAACGGATAGATGTTCCGAAGGAATGACGGGGGCTTGACGAGCAGGAACAAGATGTAGTATGGAATTACCTACAGACGACTAGGGTTCATAAAACCCTTTGGGTGCGCTGCCCGAAAATTTCACGCCAACGTGCTGTTGACGTTTCACCCGACCGTCTTCGCGAGGATCGCGGAAAGGTCAAGGAACGGAGCAGTGCGCGATGGCCAACACATTTGCACCTTTTGGCTTCAGGTACTTCAACTATCAGGCTGGCTCGCCCACTGTCGGCCTCACCAAAGCTCTCCTTCAATCGTCAAATGCGACCGCGCTCTACAAGGGCGATCTGGTTCAGGACAGCACCACGGCTGGCGGTTATGTAACCGCCCTGACAACAGGGCTTGGCGCAGTTCCTGTTCGTGGCGTCTTTGACGGTTGTTCTTACTACGACACAGGAAGCAACCGCGTCATTCAGGGATATTTCCCCGGTTCTCTCAGTACCGCAGTTGGAGATGTCACCTGCTATATTGTCGATGACCCGAATACATGGTGGACTGCTCAAGCGTCCACAAATGCAGTAGTCGGGTCAAGCATCGTCGGCTTCAACATCGGCGTCATCACTGGCAGCACTGGTAATACTCTCACTGGTCAAGGCCGTGCGAGCATTGCTTCGAGCCAGACTGTCATTGGCGCTACGAATGCGCTGCCGTTCCGCATCATGGATGTTTACTCGAACTGGGCACCGCCCGGTACGAACGGAACTGACAACACCGTAGCCGGTGCCATTTTGGTCGTCCAGCCCAACAACTGGTCGAACAAGAACCTCACCGCTAGAACTTCGTAAGGGAGATAGAACATGCCCGTCGCACTCTCGCAGATCAGGGACCTTCTTCTCCCCGGCCTTTGGGGTATCAGCGGCAAATATCCGATGATCGAACGGCAGTGGCCGAAGGTTTTCAAACAGACCAATTCTATCATGGCTGTCGAGCGCAGGACTTCGGTTCGCTATCTCGGAACTGCGCAACTGAAGCAGGAAGGCGGTCCTACCGCGTTCGATAACTCTGCCGGTCAGCGTTATACCTATAACGCGGAGCACTTTGAGATCGGACTTGGCTATGCGATCACGCGCAAGGCCATCGACGACAATCTCTACAAATCAGAGTTTGGTCCGTCCAATGACGGCTTGATGGAATCTTTCGTTCAGACGGAAGAAATCTATTCGTGGGACATCTTTAATAGCGGCACGACCTATGTGGCTGCTGTTGGTGGCGATGGCGTGGCTTTGTTCAGCACAGCCCATCCGGTTGATGGTAATACTATCGGAAACCGCCCGTCACCAGACGTAAGTCTCAATGAGACATCGTTGCTTAACGGTCTCGTCAATATCCGCTCGACATGGCGCGACAACGCCAATCTGAAGATTTACGGACGCGGTAAGAAAGTTATCGTCCCGACTCAGCTTGAGCCGGTAGCGATCCGTCTGTTCCGCAGCGAACTTCGCCCTGGTACGGCCAACAACGATGTGAACGCCATCCTTGGGATGAACGACTCGTTGAAGGAAGGCTATGTCGTTAGTGACTATCTGACTTCCAACTTCGCGTGGTTCATCTGCACCAACATTGAAGGACTGATCTTCTTCAATCGTAAGCCGTTCGAGATGGACATGTCGGTGGAGTTCACGACCGACAATCTGTTGGTCAAGGGATACCAACGCTACAAACCAGCCTACTACGATTGGAGATCGGCATACGGGACCTTCCCGACCGCTTAAACTTAGGGTTGTGGCATGAAGGCAAAGGACACAGAATGTAATTTGACGCTTCAGCAACTAAGAGAAGCGTTAGATTATAATTCTGATACCGGGTTCTCCTTCGATCCATCCTGCTATCTATCAATGGGGACTTGACAATGGCAATCACCGCATGGACGGGTCCGCTTGTCTCTTTCGGGACAACCCTATCGTCCACCGGCAGGTCGATGGAATACAACGGGCAAATGGGTCCGGGGTTAAGCTATGCCGGTATGGGTCTCTTGGACCCGCGCGCCTATTACACCTATAAGCCTGGATCGCCGGTAACGACTGCGGTTTATGGATGGTATGGGTTAGATCGCTGCCCAGTCATTGATGCTGTTCCGACAGTCATCTCCACCAACAGCGTAGCGCAGACGCAGAGTTCAACGACCGCTGGTGCGGCAAGAACTCTGACGCTGACGGCATCCGACACTAATAACGTCACCATCAGCCAATCCGTTGTTGCTCCTGAAACTGGAGTTACTGTCACTGGTTTACTGGCAATTGATGGTGTGGCTGGGACCACTACGTTTGGTTCCGACGCCACAATCACTGTTTGGGCGTCATCGACGATGATTTCACGCGCTCTGACGATTACATCGACAGTGGACGACTCTGGTGGCGTTTACACGATCTCAGGTAGGGATGTGTATGGCTATCTGATGAATGAAGTCATCGTAGGGCCAAACAATGGCACGGTAACGACGCAGAAAGCCTTCAAATACATTTCGACTATTACATGCTCTGGAACAATCAATTCCACTGGTGTCTATGTCGGTGTGTCCGATCTCTATGGACTCCCAATTTTCGCTCCTAGATTGCCGTATATTCAGGCGTATATCGACAACGCGCTCATAACGAATTCGACCGGATTGATCGGCGGTTCTACAAGAGCAACGCAGACCAGTACGACACCAGATGTGAGAGGCACGCTTTCATCGACCACGGCATCGGATGGAACGCGGCGTCTTACCATCTTCCAGACGCCGCAAGTCATCAATCTCAGCAGTGCCGCCAACATGCTTGTTGGAGCGGCGCAATACTCGACCGCATAGGAGAAGACACATGGCTAATCGTCACAAGGCATATAAGAAAGGTGGCAAGGTCTTCTACGAAGGCGGCGATAGCAACGTTGCCAAGGAAGCTCTTGAGCGTAAGCGCGGTGGTGCCGTCAAGCGGAAAAGTGGCGGCAAGGTTCCAGGCTTCAAGAGCGGCGGACGGCTAGATAAGCGTGCGCGTGGCGGCAAGGCTGGATCGGACAAGTCGCCGTATTCATCTGCAAAGACCGGAAAGTAAGGAGGTAGAAGATGGCCAATTTCGTAATTTCCAATTCTACCACGACTGCCGGTACTCAGCAGGCGATGACGACTACCTATAAGACTTTGATCTCCATTGTCGGAGCGGAATCGGCCCCTCGTCGCGGCAAGATTTATGACTTGTTGGTAGGCACCAATGGCACTCCAGCCGACAACTACATGGAGTGGATTGTCTCGCGTGTCACGGTTCCTTCAACCGGGACCGTTGTTACGTCGCTTCCTCTTGATGCAGCCGATGCTGCTATTCTTGCCAAGATCGTGGCCAACAGCACGACCGAAGGAACCGTAACGGCTGGTTCGGACTTGTTCTATGTTGGCGTTAACCAGCGCGCTTCCTATCGTTGGGTTGCCGCTCCCGGTTCAGAACTTGTATGGCCCGCAACCTCATGCGCAGGATTTGTGCTGCGTGCTAGGTCTGGCGGCTATACTGGAACTGCAACCGGCACAGTCTACGCGCAGGAACAGTAATCCGTTGAACGCTTAAACGGAGACGTAAAGACCCGGAGAGGGACTAGGGATTATGCAAACTATTTATGCTCCAAAATCCCTAGCCGCCCCTTCTTCCCAAGGCGTTGCTCTGATCTCCACGACCGCGCTTTCTTCTGCGGTTACTCTGTATTCGTCCAACTTTCCTCTTGATACCCAGAGACGCCTTACGGCGTGGTCAACGCTTGGCGATATTTCCGGCGTAACATTTACCATTACAGGAACACGGGAAGGTGGCGGGGTAATCAGTGAGGCTTTGCTTGGCTCCACCACGGCGGCGAGCAGTCTGACCAGAACGATCAATGATTTTCTGACTGTTACCTCGATCACCGTAAGCAGCGTGGTTGAAGGGCAAGTCAATGTAGGCACGAATACTTGGGGTTCTACTCCGTGGAGAGTGGTGGATACTACCAGAAACCCGATCAATATTGCCGCCAATCTTACCATTACTTCCAGCAGCGGCATTACCGGGGTGAATTGGGAATATACCTACGATGACGTGTTCGGAACCTATCCGAATCCAAGCGTGGCCAATCCTACCGTTTGGATTTCCAGCACGATCAATCAGGCTTCTTCATCTCCGCAACAGGACTTGATTACCAAACCGATAGCGGCGTGGAGATTGACTGTTGTTTCTTCGGTCGCCGCCTCGTCGGCAACCTTGTCGGTGCTTCAGAGCGGATGAGGATGATGTGGCTGTTACCTATAACACCGCTCTCACGAATACTCGTCTCACGGACGTAATCAACGCGATTGATGCGGGAGCCGGTGCTGGCTATATGGAAGTCGGCACGACTGGTATGGCGGCGGTACTTTCCACTATTGTTCTAGCTAAACCATGTGGGACTGTAGCCGCCCGCGTACTGACATTCTCGACCATGCCTAGAGTTGACGTAGCGGCGTCAGTAGCTGGCGTTGCAGCGGCGGCACAGATTAAAACATCGGCTGGAACGCTAGTGGTCAGCGGGTTGACGGTCGGACTTGCAGGTTCCGGTTCAGACGCTATTATCAATTCGGTCAATATCTCAATCGGGGATATTGTGACTTTAACTTCGGCAACCATCACAGGATAAAAAATGAACCTGCAAGCAAGATTGACTCCTCCGCATGAACTGATTTCAAATCCTGGTGGTCCTCAGTGGTCGCCGTCTGCAAGTCCGAAATTAACTCCTACTACTACAGAACAGCTAAAGATGACGCCACCCGTTCATCTTGTGACTAGCGAGGTCGCTAAAACAGATGAGCCGAAGGCTGAAGAAGCAATTTCAAAGATTGCAATTATCGGCACCGCTC
>C687J35021_10000389_pt1 | contig 34981 bp, 40 predicted proteins | sample RifCSPhighO2_12_FD_35021 | JGI IMG/M metagenome (IMG submission 35021) | reverse complement strand
TAAATATAATAATCCCAATACTTTGGAACAAAAAGATTTGACGGTTTTCAAAACGCTGATCTTGATTAGTCTTTTGAAATTACCATATATATTTAGGGAGTTACGAAAAATGATCGCCTTAGAAAAAAATTCCACGCGCGAAAGGAATTTTTGACGTCAAATCGTTACTGGTAACCGTTTTTCCGTCAAAAAAGACAAAAATCTTATCAGATAATGGCTGTTATCGTCCCGCCAAAAAGATCAAGAACGCGGACAACATCAGAATCAATCAATCCCAGATTGATCAGCCTATCTTGATAATCCCTCTTTTCCGCAAAAGAAAGCACTTGCCAAGTTTTCTGAATTCTGATTTTTAATTTCTGAATGTTATCAGTTTTCTCGGCCAGAAAAGTTTTATACATTATTGTAAAATCGTCAAATTTGTCATTCTCCGGTTTTTCTGTTGTTATCCATTTACTTGCCATGAATCACATCCAAAATTTCGCGGGGAGCCAGGCTGTTTATAAAAACGACACATCTAAAATTTTTTCCAGAAATTCGTTTATTGACTCCAAACGCGACAAATCCCGGCTGGCTTTTAAGGAAATCATAAATCGATGTTCTTTTGATATACCCTGTCTTTTTATTCATATACTTTTTACGCCAGGCCGCGAGTAATGAGGGAACATGTAAAAACAATGTGTCATTGGAAATAAGGCATGGAATATTATTGCGGGGAGAAAGATCTGAAATTTCTTTAAGAAAGTTCATAATGCCCAATTTTTTAAAGTTACCAATTTAAAAGAGAATTCTGAAATTTAGTTACCATTTCCAAAATATAAAATCAAAAATGGTAACTGCATAAATTATTAAACAACAATAATTTATAACAAAAGTTACCAAGTTACCACGGTTACCGCCCTTTTACATGCATATACATATAATTTTAAAAATCAGTAAAATGATCTCTAAGAAATTCTTCCTATGCAATTTTCCCGGAATAGCGGTAACTTGGTAACTTTTTTGCATAACTTCTTCATTTTAATAATCTTACGGAGTTACCGTTATGGTTACCAATAGTTACAAAGTTACCGCTTCAAGACATTTTTTCTTCAATCAATTCTTTTAATTCGTTGGGAGACTTATACTTATCAAAAACAAGGCATCTTCGCGGCCTTCCCTTGATCTTTTTCTGGAATCTGCTGTCAAGAAATCCCGGTTCTTCTTCAAGATATTTCCGTACCGCGGATTCTTTGAATGGCTCTGTCCCATGAATCATCCTGTATTCCATGGCCCACAAAGTATACAATCCCGAAAAATAGATATAAATTTTTTCTTCATCATAATCCCACATTTGCTCACGAATTTTTCCCAAACTTTGCAACGCCAAAATATCGTTCCAGAATGTTTTAACAATATGCTCCTGGTCATATTCATGCTTGGTTTCAACGCTTTCTTCCGCCAGAGAGTTCTGGAAATCTTTTGGCAATTCATCAAAAATAGCATCATACCCGCTCCCAATAATGGAAGAATTGATGGCCATCCGGTCATCCAGACCCTTCTTGATAAAAAAATCCTTACCCCCACGCAGATTCTTAATAAAATCCGGTAAAATCTTGTTTTTCTTTCTTAAAACAGAATAGGCCAGATAAGAAAGCGATGAACGGTGAGTCTGAAACCAGTCAAAATGACTCTTAACCCGGCTCCGTTGCTTGACATTGATAATAACGCAGCGGGTCAATAAAGCATTGTCATCTGGCGTTTCTTCTCCAGCGACAATCAATGTCCCGCGAATCTTTCCTTCCCGGACTCCAAAATTGCTTCTGATCCCTTTCCCGGCCGACTGATGATTGTAAACATTCCGCAAAAACCCATTCTTTACAGCGATTTCTTTCGTGTTCCGGTATTCATCAATAAAAACAGGAAGCGAACTGTAATATCCCAAATATCTCTGAATCGCAACAGGCGTTGTTCCGGACGCCTGTTTACCTGAGGATTCAATACCAAAAAAACTCATAACCCATTCCGCTAAAGTGCTTTTGCCGCTTCCGCGCCGGCCCGTTAAAAATAGAAAAGGAAAACAATTGTAAGTCTGAAAAATCTCTTCCATAAACAAAACTGCGCCAGTCCATCCTAAAATGACTTGCGCTTCATGCTTCCCGATTGTCTCAATAAACTTGTCTTTTATCTCAGAAAGGTCCATTTCAAGTGAAGAGATAATCGGGATCCCTTCACTAATTGCGCCCTTTCCCGAAGAAATTGAAATAGGAACCGGCTTTAGTCCATATTTATTGCGCCAGAAAATATTGTTTTTATCAGGCCGGACTTCTTCGCCGTCAGCTGTAATCCCGACATTTCCAAAAAGGAACATCTTTTCATCCGGAATCCAGCCGATATGATCCGGTTCAATGATGTGACGCCCATCATCATCCAAAAAAAGACTTTGCCAGATTACGGCCAGATCATGATTATTTCCGGTCCAAATATAATTCCCCTTGTTCATCACAAAATCGGCGAAGGTATCTCGCTTCACCATCGGAGCTGACGGCATTGGAAAACTCCGGGAATGTTTGCCGAATTCATCGATCAACACGATTTCCCGGACAACGCCTTCAGGCGTCTCATGCCGGGCTATCACTTTTATGGTGAAATTTGAGATGGTTTCCTGCCATTCTTTTTCTCCATTTCCTCTTGTAGCGACATATTTTCCCCAATCAACTGAAATATTAGATCGGCAATATTTTTTGGCGAGCTTTCGGTTGAGTATATTTTGTGCTTCAGCAGGGAGATCTTTGATAAATGCGCGCGGGTTTGCGCTTTGGTCAAGAACTGTGCGAATATCTTCTTTGGTTTTTCCCTGAGCGAGGGCCCCGTCCAGGTCAATTTTACCAGCAGATCGCCAGCTGTCGGGAAGTCTGCCAATCTTGCAATCAATCCCCTCTTTGGACAGATTGTTGGCCAGGAGATACGCAAAATATTCTGTGTCAAAGCGTTTAAAAGGATCTTCTTTATAGTTGGGGTAAATGGGATTGTCCTTGATTTCGTTATCGAATAGAATAACGATCTTTTTAATGCCACACCTCTGTATGAATTCAACAAGTTTTGGAAAATGGGCATCGGCAAAGGACCCGATTCCGGGAACGCCGATTGCACGATAACCAAAAACATGACCTGCCACTGCCTTAAATTCAGATTCTGTAAGGATCGCGAATAAATCTTCCTTTTGCGTAATTTTTTCATGGTAGATTTGGATCGGGACCTCAAGCCCCATTTTGTGAGGCCGTAGAAAATAGGCCTTATTGTCCTTGTTTAAGTACGGGATAATAATCCTGTTATCAAGCAATTGGGATGAAAAGATGATCTTTTCGGACCGTTCCGGCTTGACAAAAACACCCGACGATAAAAGACTCTCTTCCGTAAAACTGGAAATAATCTCGGCCTCAAATTTCGTGAGGTATTTCCCGCCGGAAAAAAAACGGTGTTCCTTGATAACGTCTTCGGTAAATCCGCGTTTCTCAATCAGCTCTTTTTTATGATGATCAGCCAGGATTCCCCTGGCCGTTAAGAATTCATAAATCATAAATTATCTTTTCATAAAAAAAATTATAAGGAGTGGCGGTTCCTACTGACAAGGACTCTCTTTAAGCATGGATTATAATGCGCCCCTATTATCCGGCAATTATTCCGAAAATTCCGGCGTCGCGGCTGATTTTTCGTCTTCGTGAATTTTGATCAGTTTTCCGCGGAATTCATTCCACCAATGTTCGGCGAGTTTGAATTCGTCCGGCGTTGCCCGTCCGTTAGGAAGCGTATCAAGAATAAAGTATTTTGTCCCGGCGTTGTCTTTTAAGGAGATATTTAATTTATATCGGAACGAGAACATATCCCCGCCGGAGATTTTTGTCATGGTATTAAGTCGGGACCCCGCCTTGGAGGAAGACTTCGCGAAACTTAAAATCAGGGGGTAATGATGTCCGATGAAATGACAAAGGAAATTCATCGACTTTATGACGACGGGAGCTTCGCCGTTCGGCCCGAATTTCAAACCATCCTTAATTCTTGAATCCTTGCGGTCGGTTGTTGAAAAAATAAGTTCTCCGGGCTCAAAAGCGGGATCATAATTAGGATCATCTTTTTTGCGCGGGTTCCATTTCGTGAAACTGATGGAATTAAAGATCGGGATGAAAAGTTTCCCAAGTTCTTCTTTGGTGATCGAATTGATAATGCTGCCGGGATTTCTTCGTTCGTCAGGATCGGTCGCCTGCGCTTCTTCCGACGTGAATTGAATAAGTTTAGCGCGCGGCACTTCCATGTCTTCTAAATCTGACGGCTCTTCATGTCCGCGGCCCACCTGTTCATAATTCGTGGCGGGATGTGTTGAGGACTGAGGGATCGGGGCTAAATTGTTTGTATTCTCTGACATGACATTCTCCTTTTGTCTTTTCGGTTATCGTTTTTCCGGATAAGCTCTAAGTTTTTGTTTCATCACGTATCCCAAACAGGACGGGATTTCTTTCCCCTCCTTGATATGCTGCGTTAAGAGCGCGGCAAGGGATGAATGATTAACAATTGTCTTGATTAAATCCTCTCGTTCAATATCCCGAAGATATGAAAAGAGAATCTCATCTTGACCGTCCAGGACATACGCGCTGCTGACGACGGGATCAAGGACCGTCACGTGCCCCACGCCCTCATACCGGGCGGAAGCCTTCTTGCCTTCGTCGTTCAAGAGTTCGAGCAATTCAGCTTCAATGGTATCGCGTTCCCTCTTTTTCTCTTCCGCGATGGCGCTAAGTCTTTTAGCGTCCGCGTCGAGAACTAGAAACTTTTCAACCAGTTGCCGCTCTAAATTGCCCTGTTGATTGTCAAGTGTCGTTTCCACAAAAACCTCCTTTTTATTCGTTCATTTTCAAGTCACCGCTGACATTTTTCGGCGTCAATGCGCCTAAAATAGTCAAAAAAGCGTTGTATGAGAGATTATTTATAATTTTGCCGGCAGGATGCAATTCGGAAACAGGAATATCTGTCAAAATTGGTCCAAGTTTGCTCCGTTCAACACCTTCATAAATTTCATTGATGAGAAGGGCGATTTCCGTAGCATTTAACATAAAATATCTTTTCTTTAAATAAATCCCAATGACTCTTTAAGGTCCTGAAACTTTTCTATGATTTCCGTCGAATCTCGTCCGACAAACGCGGTTCCTCCGGCCTGATTTATTAAAGACAGGTTATACCGCTGCAATGGCGTTGCATCGCGGTCGCCATACGTTTCAGCCCTGCGGTCATTGCTCTCTCCTGTTTTTATGGCGAGCCATTTCGGCAGTCGCTTGAGTTTCCGCTTTAATTCAACCGCTACAAAATGGCCATAAAAACAAATAATCAGATCGGGGATCCCGACCTGACAATGATCGTTGGCTTTATAAAGCCAGATATTCTTCCCATATTTCTTTTTAAGGGTTGGGAGAATACGTCTGAGAAGCGCATTTTCATAATATTGGCCTTTTTCCCATTCATTGATGGATTTTTTTTGTCTAGGATTTAAGTTCATTGAAATATTTCTTTGCCATCTCTTCAGTGGTTTTTTTCCCTAGAACAACTTCTAAAATATCCTCGTCAATTGAATTTTCGGCGATAAGATGAAAGTAAAGACAATTTGTCCGCTGCCCTTTCCGGTAAATCCTTCCCCGCGCCTGAATATAGCTTTCGTTGGAATAATCCATTGAGAAAAATACTGAAATATGACAATTCGTTAATGTCAACCCGTGTCCCGCGGATTTAGGGTGTGCGACAAGAAATCGGTTGCGTCCGTTTAAGAAATTTTCGATATGCGCGTACCGGTGTTTTTCCGGGACTCGTCCATGCATAAGCGAAACGCATTCCCCCCGGTCAGTCAAAATTTTCTCGACCTGATCCATCTCCCAATGAAACTGACACCAGATAATCATTTGTTCTTTCCCGCATTCATCGATCAGCGCGAGCAGCTCTTCGATTTTCGGGTTCTTTGTCCCAATCGGCAATTCCTCGCCGTCAACATTGATCGCAAACCCAGACGTGATTTGACGCAGTTTCATGATTTTAGCGAGGATGACATTGGCGACGATAAACTTTTCTTCTCTGATTTCGGCGATATAAGAACGTTTCATTTGATGATAAACTTCTTCTTGTCTCTCCGACATCCTGATCCGGCGGTATTCATTCGTTTCTTCGGGAAGATCCATACAATCGCGGGCGTTTATCTGATGGCACCACGGACGCATCCGCTCAAACAATTCATCGCGTTTTTGCGGGACAATCGAATATTTAAACCCTTGCTCGTGCATCTTGCGCAATGTCATTGAGTTCATAATGATCCCGGGAGGAAGATTTTCATTCCCGCGGCTTAACGTGAAATATATATTTTTGAATTTATAAAAGTGCATGCCCAATATCGCAGGATCAACGAACTCCATCTGTGGCCAATATTCCCATTCGATGTTAGGAGCCGGCGTCCCCGACATAACAATGCGGTACTTAAAATATTTTCTCAATTCAAGGAGTTTTTTGACTGTCCGTGATTTTGCGTTCTTAAGACGAGATGATTCGTCGGCGACGCACATCCAGTTTTCACCTTCAGCGATCAGATCATATATCCGCTTGAAGTTATTCGTCAGAAGAGATTCATAATTGATGATATGAATATCGGTATTCGCATGCGGGTGTTTCCGTTTTCTCAACCTAAGATCGAACCAGTTGTATTGTGGATAAAATTTTTCAATCTCCCGGATCCAAACATCGCGGACTAAAGATAGCGGACAAACGATAAGCAATTTCAGGTGAGGATCAAAATTGCGGAAATCAGAAAAAGTCGCGAGCGCGGTTAAAGTTTTCCCGCACCCAATATCATGGAAGAACGCGATCTTACCGTTATTGATTACAGCGCGATTAACAGCGTCGCGTTGATGACGCATGAGTTCGAAAGACATAAAATGCTTAACTAAGTTCGTTTTTTGCGGATTGAGCTTCCGGGCTTAAATCATCATCGCTGTTATCTTTAGGAATAATGTAAGTGTCATGGCGCCATGTCGGCGTGCTGGAATTTTTTTCAAGATGGTCAATCACTTCCTGAAGAACCGTCTTCGCGCATTCCACCCTGCTGCGCCCCGGACGATCCAGCATCTTCAGTATCGCTTTCAACATGTTCGTTATCATTGACCGCCTCCATTCGCAAAATATGATCGTTTATTGCAGCGGAAAATTTTTCTTTATTTAGAATGATGACTTGGCCGTCCATCTCATAAATGACTTCCGCCGCCCTTTGACAAAATTCTTCGTCGATCTTCTTATCCGGTGGTTCATTTTTATACCAGCGGTGCCATAATTCAAGATCAAGAGCTTTTAAATATGTCGGTGTTTTTTCACGGAGATCGATCCCGCCGGTTAAGAATTTAATCCGTTCAACAGCATCGATGCGGTTATGCAGGGCGGTTTGTCTATCATTCCCCGCCATTAACTTAAATGGCAAATCCGGCGATGTCATTATAAAACCCGTGTCTCCGGCGGGGCCTCTCTTTTTTCAAGCATCTTTGATGGAATATTATAAACCCACGATGAATCCAATTTCATTTTTTCGCGGATACGGATGACTTCTTTGCCTATATCCTGATCCGCTTTATTCTTCAAATCAAAATGAGATCGCTGCTGAATCTGTAAATTGACGATCTGGGCGCTTAATTGGAGGAAAATATTGGCATGCTTCTCCGCGGCATTCGCGTGTTTTTCAAGATCAGCGAGGAACTCCGGATTTACCTTGATCCTGATAATTTTTTCGCCAGTCGTTTCATCAAAAAGCTCTTGATCCGGTTTAATCTCTGCCACAACAGCCCTCCTTAATAAAAAGGCCGGGAGACTCTTACGTCCCGGCGCTAACGGTTATTCTATCTTACGTCAACATGTGTTACATTATATCTTTTGTAACACTCCGTTCAAGTATTTTTTCAAAAATCCCAGCGCAATCCGGCTTCGACTTTAGCTCCAGCTTGAGAAATTCCAGACGACCATTGAATAGCTTCTCCTGCGATACTGATATATGGTATGGGCTGCCACCATTTCTTCCTGATTTCTTCGCTTTTTTGTGTTGTGCTTTGATTGACATTATCTACTTTCGAAAACGGCAATGCTATCACCGTCGGACGGGATGTGTTCGCGGATTTAACTTTAAAAAAATCCATCGCGATATTAACAGCCGCAATGATTCCAATGACCCAAAGAATTTTTCCAAGCCATTCGCTGACCGGTTTTGTTCCTATGGGAAGCCACCCTCCAAATAATCTTATCGCCCATCCTCCAACCTTAATAAGCCATGGCCACATTATTTATTTTTCCGTGACTTGATAATAGTTTCCGGCGAAACCATTTTTGTCCTGATCATCTGCATTTCATACCGGCGCATCTGTTTTGCGTCATATTTCTCTCTCATTTTACGCAGTATCTCGATCTTCTTGTCACTGCTCCCCGCGCTTACGATCTCGATGTAATGCGGATTGTCCTTGATGATTTCTTCCTGAAGAATCTTGTTTCGAATATCCCCGACTTTATCGGGCGTGAATTTATCTTTATAAACTTTTTTGGCGATTTCTCGGCTTACGGCGGTGATATTCTCTTTATTTTTTCTGATTCGCGGGATGGCTTCTCTGATCAACTCCGTTTTCTGATCGGAATATGTATTTATCCCGAACCCGAATCCCGCAAGAACTCCGAAAGGAATCAAGTCCGGTTCTTCTTTGGCCAAATCATACATATCCTGAATCATCATCGGAACAAATCTTGTCGCGATAGCTTTCGGGACATTAACCGGCTCGCCGTTCCATGTCTGCTGTTTTAAAATCTCCGTCATCAGCGAGAAGATTGGAGCTTCTTTTGATTCGATCTGACGAAGGAGAATATCGTATCTTGATAAAGGTCTATATCCCTCGCCTAAAGTTGCGATTTTCCCGGTTGTTGTAGAAATATATTGTCCGCTTTTCTGCTGTACTGCCATCCTTACATATTGAGCAAATCCGCCCCAGACATCGATCCGCAGATTTCCAATTTTAATTTTAAAGGCATCGGCGCTTCGAAGATCAGTCTCAACTTCAGCGCCCATCATCTTTGCAACGCCTAAAATCGTTGCTCCTAACCCGATAAAAGAAAACAAAGATTTCAAAGCCTGTTTCCGTAATCCCGGCTCTCTCGTCACGTAATATAGGGGATTAAGCAGCGTCAAACGCGATGACATCAGGTGGGGAGAAAAGAAAAATGCGTTAAGAAGCTCAGCAGACTTGGCGAATGATCCGCTTAATCCCCCGCGTCCGGTTCCATTCATCACAAAATTAGCGACTTGCTTGGCGAGCCGTGGATTTTTGCTTAGATCACGCCCGGTATTCAAAAGGTCTTGATGCATCTTCGCGAAGACATCCATTCTCATCTTATTCGCCATGGCGTTAAAGGCCCGTTCAGTCATTTCAACGCCGCGGCCGATAATAGGGATTTGTTTAGCCAGCCCGCCGCCCATATACCGCTCTTCGACACGTAATAAATTGCCTCCGGCCTTACTGCTTATTTCGGTAAAATCCATCCCGCTATCCACGGCCAGCCTAAAAAGAGGATGCTTAACAATTGAATCCATCAGTTCATCGTACTGTTTTTCGCTGACAAAAGACCCGAATTGTTTTTTAAACGCCTCCGCCCATTCTTTTCTGAAACTCGGGAGAAGAAAAGCCCCTTGCCGAAATCCAAACGAAAAATCAAAAAGCGATGCCGTAAGCGTTCGCGGGATATTGGCAAGTTCGGAAATCCACTGACCAGATGTTCGCCCGACCTGTTCGGCGATCATTTCAGTCAATCTCTGGATTTCCTTGATCTTATACCAGCCTTCCGGCATAACCCGGATTTTATCAGCCTGCGCTTTCAATTGTTCCGCGAGTTCGGGAGTAAGGCTTTTCCCGGCCTTTTTCAGTTGCCGGGACGCCATAAGAAGCACCCCTTCAGGAGACAGTTTATCGAGAATGGAAAGAGACTGCGTAAACTGCCCGGCCCGCAACCCTTCACTCGCCAATTTTTCGGCGATATTGACTTCCAGTTCAGTATTCTTAATGTCCCGCGCGCGGCGCATAAGTTCAATCCCCATCGCCCCTGTATCTTTCGTCGGTTCTTTAGCCGTCAAGACCTCGGCTAAAGCGCCTTCTGGATCATCAGCGATCCTCTTTTGCGCCTTGGCGATAGCTTCTGCATCGGAATATGGGGTATAACTCGTTTTTTCGGGAGGAAGCGCTTCAATTGCCTTTTTCGTCGTTTGAGGAACGACGGGAGATTCTTTCATGCTCTTAATGAATCCAAGCTCTTTTTGACCGGGTGGAATTGCCGCCCCTGCGGGGACTGTCCCGGGCGGGGCCGGCGGGGGCGCAGGCTTTCCGCTGATTTCACTAAACAAGGCCTGCTCTTCCTGCGGAGTCAGTTTGTTTTTTTCAATCAGTTTATTCAAACGCTCAACCTGATCCGGAGGATTCCCGCGCTTTTCAATTGTTTCTTTTACCAAATCAAATTGTTCCTGCTTCTTTAATTTTTTTTCGGCGGAATCAATAAGTTTTTTACGCTCAGCCTCTAAAAATTTTTTTTCATAAACATCGATTTTTGATTTTATTTTTTCAACGGATAATTCCGACATTTTGACTACCTGAGTGGAACCGCTCGGGGTATTGTAATAAACAAACGGATCGTTTTCCGATAAACCTTCTCCCAGACCAATAAACTTCCCTCCTGCCTCTTTAACAATTTGATCCGGATCCCCCTTAATCATCCCGCCGATCTTCCCTCTGATTTCTTTAAATGATCCGAATTTTTCCGTCGCGATCTTCCCGACTGTTGTTTTTCCAACAGGGATTTTACCAATTTGCTTTCCAATAAACTTCCCTCCGGGGATGGGAAGATACGACGCAGGGGTTTGGGCAATATCGGCAATATCCCCAGCTAATCCGGCGCCATAAGATTTCGCGAACGCAAGAGCATTGCGCACCGGGCCGCCGCCTTTTTCGAACGCCTCAGCAAAAGGTTTCGCCCCGACTTTTCTTTCGGCAAGCTGTCCGACGCTTTCTCTGCCTAAGGTGACAGTTACAGGCTGAGAAATTACATTCCAAAGCTGATCAAATGATACTTTTTTTTGTTGAGGCTTTTCTTCCCAAAGCTGATCAAATGATACTTTTTTTTGTTGAGGCTTTTCTTCCCAAAGCTGATCAAATGATTGCTTAGGCTGATCGCCTTGATCCCAAATATCATCGAATGAATCATTCATTCTATCCGGTATCCTAATTCCCGCGCCATGGCCTTGGATTTTTCTTTATCGCCGCCAGACTGTTTTTTCAGTTGTCTTACAACTTCACGAGTTAACGTTTTGTCTCCTGAAAAAACGCTCATCGCATCTTTAAACGGCTTAACCAACCCTTTCTGAAATCCGCTCATAAACGATCCCTGCGGCTGACCTTCCGGCTGAACAGGCGGGGCCTCTCCCCCCGCCATCATCATCGCCCCGCGTTCCCCTCCCGTCGCCTGATTCAATAGGGCTTGATAAATTTGCTGAAACGCCTGCTGGCCTTCCGGCGTCTGCATATCAATAGTCTGGCTTCGCGCCAGTTCAACAGCCTGAGTCAATACCTGATAATCAAGATTTGATCCTCTCTTCCCGCCACCGGCTGATTGTTGCGCGGCGTCCCGCTGCATATTCCAGGCATGCTGCTGAAATGCCTGATCAAGCGCTTTTTTGTTCGATAAAACTTTAAACGGTACCGACCACCGCGATCCGGCCATGTTATACGCCTCTGTGGGCGACATCTGATTTGCTCGTTCCGGCATTATCGTCCTCCTCTAGCCCCTAACTGAGCCATTTCTTCAGCAGATATTGTCCGGCCTTGCAGAATGATCCCCGCTAAGCCGTATTGAGTGACAATCTGGTTTAAAACTTCAGGATTTTGCTGGATAAGCTGTAGCACCGCCTGAAACGGGACTCTTGAAACCTGCGGCCACATTTGAATAAGTTTATCCATATCAACATACCCACGCTGGTCAATGACTTGAGGGATAACCTGCTTTAACGCACCCAAAATTTCGTTAACTTGGGTCTGGTTTCCCATCGCCCCCCCCGGCCCCTGCGGCTGGCCGCCTTGAGGCATTCCTCCGGGCATAGGAGGCGGCGCGCCGCCTCCTGCCATCGCGGCTGCTCCTTGTGTTGGATCCATCGGCATAATGTCCTCCCTTTATCGTGAGAATATTTCCGCTAAAAGATTCTGAAGCATTTCATAATTCTTTGATTCAAGCGCGAATTTCATTTCCTGATCCCGGCCCAAATTCGTCGCCAGCTCCATTGCCGACTCATAATCGAACTGGCCTTGCTGCATAGCGTTCTGCAACATTTCCTTCTTAAAACTTACAGCCTGCTGCATAGCCTGATTCTGAATCTGCTGCTGATACTCCCCTTTGGCCTGATCGTATTGCCGGTCAAGTTCCGTCAATCGCTGCTGTGCCTCAGTTGAGGTGTAAGGGTCCTGACCATAATTGGCGTATTGTGAGAGCAGCTGATCTTTTTCTTCCTGATGCCGTTCTTCAAGAAGCCGCATACCTTTATCATTCTGGGTCACAAATTTCCCGGCCAGTTGATCGAGCGGGGTATTGACATATTCTTCCAGTTGTTTTCTTGTCGCGGAAGGAAGCGATTTATAATTCTCCCCGCCTAAATACGTCGCGGCTTTGGAATAGTTACTGGTAATATCCCCCTGTAATTTTGGCGGTGAAATTAAACTACTTGCACCCATTCCAAGAAGCTGTTTCCCACTCAACCCGCCGGATGCCCCGCCTCCGAAAATGTTCTGTAAAAGGTTCCCGCCGGACGCGCCCGGCGTTGGACTTACCTTAAGTCCACCGGCTAAGTTCATCGCTCCCGCAGAATATCCCGATGGCCCGGCAATCCCGGGAATTCCAACAACCCTGTTCCCTATGCCGGGAACCGTATATGACCCGCCATCCCCAGCCGGAATCGTGCCAATCCCGCCACGCGCAATTTCTGTCCCCCCACTAACCCCGGGAGTCCCCCCGCCGCCGGCTAACCGCTGCGCGCCGCCTGTAAGCGCTTGAATGCCGCCTTTAGCTGCACCGCCTAATTTATTAAAAATCCCGCCAGATGCCCCCTCAAGCCCAGCCCGCGCCCCGCCGGCAAATGTCGCCGCACCATACTGCCCTAACCCAGCGCCAATTGGGGCCATCCAGTTTCCGGATTTTATAGCTCCCGGCAATTCTCCGGCTGCCGCAGAAAGACCGGAAATTAAAGGCGCAGCGCCCATAGTCGCGCCACTTAATCCGCCGGTTGCAATTCTCCACCATTCCCCTTTGCCTTCTTTTCCTAAAACCCCGCCGGCTTTTAAACCTCCGACAGCGGCTCCAGCCAATCCCGCCCCAATCGGGCCGCCAAGCAAAAATCCCAGACCTGTGGCAACCGGAGCTATAAATCCAGACGCTTTTTTTTGCCCCCTGATCTTCTTCGCCAAAGAATACGGTAGCGGTTCATTGATCGGTTTTGGCGTTAAGACATACCCGTCATAATCCCCCGCCGGCATCGGATCCCCGTCTTTGACAAAAACAAAGTGATTGTCCTGATGAAAAATCGCCGGACGAGCGACTTTTACCAATTCTTCCGGCTCAACATTACAAAAATAAAGATTGATCCCGTTATCTTTCGCCAAATGAATCAGCGTAAACATCGACGCCGTTTCGAGTTTGGTTATTTTTTCAAGCGCTGTCAGCCCACAATTGAGCTTGTGCATGATTTCTCTCCTTTAAGATTTGTTCGAAAGAATCTTTTTCTGGCCGCGTGAAACCAGAATACTTCTTTAATCGCCGATTTATGGCAATACCTCTCTTTAAAATAATCGCGAATTTTAGATAGAATTTCTATCCCGTTGCGCTTGATCAATGTCACGTCAATATACAAAATGTCGCCTTCAGAAACATTTACCGGTAGCTGCCAGCGAATCTTGTTGATCCATCGTTTACTGTTATCATCAACAATCGCCCAGCTACATATTCCAATCAATTTCCCATTCTCCCGAAAAGTCAGAATTTGCTTCTTTGTAATGAGTTTCTTAAAATGTTCATTAAAATTATCGCGCCAGTTATTCCGAGTATCAAAGTACCCGCGCGTATCGCATTCATCTATGAACTTGTTAATTTCAGGAATTGTCAACACCGGATCGTCATCGAAAAACCTGATCATTTCCCCCCGCCAAGCGCCCTTTCGCTCCCTAAAATCGTCCACAACTTGAATGTCGGATTCGAAGAATCATCAACAATACTGAACTGGATCATATTATCAATCCGGTTTGGACTCCAATTATGCGTATTAAGGCCAGAACTCATCGTTTGAGCAATCCAGGACGATTCCCAATCCGCCCGCCATCTAAATGATGGAGTACAAGCGACGGCATCCGTCTCAACCTCAACTTCATCAATTCGCGACAACATAATCGGAACCCCGATCTTCTCCGAAGTCCAGTACCCGTTAATCGTTGACCCATCATCGGAGTTCCCGCTATTGAGCAGATACGCTTTCCCGTTCGTCCCTTGCACATAAACAACCCGGCTGCCGGAACCATTATCGCTGATATTGCCATACGTAAAATTTCTGTTTCCCATCGGCCAAAACGCCTTGGTGCGATAATCGTAAGCGATCGAATGCGTCGGCGTCGTTGATGTCCCCAGGCAAATAAATAACTCGTACCAGTTTAAATCTTCATGCACAACCGCAAAACAGTTCCCTAAAGCGTTTGCGTTGATCGCCTGCATATAAACCGACGTAACACCGTTTGTAACATCAATGGCATCGCTGATCTCCTGCGCGTCCTGTCCATCGCAGAAGTACAATTTCTTATTTGTCCCTAAAAATAAAACGACCTCGCCTTCCGGGGTACTGACATTCCGGATTGTCCGCGGCGATTTTGTGCCGACAACGCTTTTAACAATCCGGATTTCAACAAGGGGAGACGGCGATCCGGCATAAGTAAACCGGTGAATTGAAAACGCCTTTGTCGTAAAAAGCCGTCCGTTTAAAACAAACCCGCCGGTTATCCCAATATCATTTTCAGTGAGGATATTATTCGCGCCATAAGTGCTGCCGGTGAAATTGTTGTAACTGTTTATAGACGAATGAACAACCTGATCTTCGGATCCCGAGCAGTTAAGAAACCATGCGTGGTTTTTCCAGTTAAAGACGAATTTCGCCAAAGGAGCGGTTCCGGTTCCTCCTGTCTCGATATTAAAATAACTCGAATCGCTGGTTGTGATTTTCTGGACATGTTCTCTTCCCTCATTGGAAATAAGAAGAACTCCGTTAAAATTCGCGAAATAAGCGTATCCCCCAGCTGTCGTAAACGCCGTACCGCTCGCGGAATGAGCTGTTATCGCGTCCCATGTCCCGTCCCACGCTCCACCCGAGACATCCATTTTATAAAGATTCTCCGCCCAAAACGACATCAGCCATTGCGCGGTCGAGGCGCTTCCTCGAACCCAGTTATAAATCCCGTTCCCACGCCCGGACGCGGCTGTTCCATTAACCGCGACAATCCCGGTGCGTTTTCTTAAACTAACGCCTTCACTATAAACATTCAGGCAATCGACAGAATATTTCATGTCGATATTTTTCGGAGGAGCTTTTGTGACCTGCCCGCCCGAAAAATCCTTGATCTCAAGCGCTTTGCGTCCGGAACCTTTCATTTTCCCCTCTGCCCGAAAAATTCTTTAAATGACCTGAAATTTTTTCTTTTATTATCGACCGTTTTGTCTATTCCAATGGCTTCCTGATATAACGCTTCCCATTTTTTCAATTGAGCATTATCCGGATCGGCGATCAACGCCGTTTTATAAAGAATCGCGTCATCGAACCGCGCCGGCCATTTCGATATTTCACTGATGGTATATGTCTGCCCCGTACCGGATGAGTATCCCCATGCCGAAGAAAGAGTCAACACCGTCGCACTCGATACTGTGATCTTCCCCCATTTCGAAGCCGAACCCGTCCCGTCCGCGTCGTTCCGGATATAATACGTATTCGCCGAGGTATCGACGTTACCGGTTAAAAGAGCGCCTCCGGCGAAAACAACCGCTGTTCCGGTTGTAAATGTGGCTGTTCCGGTTGTATATTCCGTCAATGTCGTTAACTGCGGGATATACCAATACCGCAAAATGTCTCCCGCTGACGGAGCCGATAAAACAAAAATATATGGCGTCTCGCTGATCCACTTAACCGTATACGCCCAAATGTCGCCGACAATCCCATTGAAATTTCTTTCAAATTCATCGTTATCATAAGGTTCAAGAAAAAGCTGCGATCCGGTTAAGTACCGGCTGACAACACAGGGGTCTTCTGGATCATCCGCGATCATATACGCGAAATCCGAAGGGAGTTGATACTTATCCTGAAAAAGCGTATAGGATTTCCCCGTCCCGCTCGATCCGATCCACGTCAATGAACTCTGGAATGTCAGCAAAGTATCCGTCGAATAAGTGATGCGATAAATTCTGTTGTATCCATCAACCTTCATCAAGAAATCAGTATGCCCGGAAGTCCATGACGTTGAAGCCCCGATAAACCCCGAAGTCGCGCTCCCGACTGTAACCGTCCCTGTTGTATACTCAGCCAGAAGTGTTATGAACGCTTCTTTTTTGATATAATCTTCCGGCAGCAGCGACGGGAGTTCATTCAGATAAACCTGATTGATAAACCCTTTGTATTTATCTTCCTGGTTCGATGCCGCTTCCCGCACAAGTTCACTTTGCGCGACTTCAACCATTTCTATAAAAGGCCGGCGTCCATTAACACTCATCTTTACGTTCCCCCGATTTTTTCTTCAAGCCTTTCAACCCTGTCATGCAGCGCGTTAACTAACCCTTTTTTATCATATTCCCCGAACAATTTTGTCTTAATTTCCTTTAAATCTTTCATGATCTCCTCAAAATCTTTACGCATATCTTCCTTAATAGCGATCCTGTTGCTTAAACTGATCAACCATCCAAACAGCCCAACAGTAACCGTTGAACTGAGTCCAAAAAACCATAAACAGACCGTCCATAGTTGTTTAATCGACTCTTCCATTCCCGTCCCCCTCAGTTGTTAATTTATTGAGCTGAATAATCAGATCGTGGATTTTAGCTTTTATACTGTTTAATTGGACGAGAAGGTCAAATAAATCCGCCTTAATCTCCCTGATCCTCTGAATTTTTAAGTGATCAGGAGCCATTTCCCCGTGGCGTCGCTTCCAAATGCAGATGTCGGTACGGTAAAACTGGCACTGGTATACCGCGCTACACCAATATCCCATTTAAGTTCATCAACCCACCCGTTAATCGCCTGGCCCGCGCCATCTGCGTAAGTCGAAAGATTAACAGGACGTGTTGAATTGTTGAATGTAAAATTTCCAGCCCCTGTGCCGGTTAAAGCCCCGTTTTTATGAAAAACTAAAACCGTTCCAACGCGCGTGACGGCGATATGCTGCCATGTCCCTGTCGTTAAAGTTATTCCCGTTGCAACAGGTGTTTCTCCTGCGCCGTCTGTGGTATAATAAAAGTTTACAGCCCCGGACTCGCTATCAAGATAAAATTGCCCCGCCGCCCCGCCTCCCCCCCATTGTGTAAATATCGCCGTTGTCCCGGATAATGTCGAGGGATAAATCCATAACTGTATAGTAAACGATGACGCGCCCATATAAAACGCCGTCCGGCTGCCGACAGTCAACCGTGTCGCATTGACTCCGTCAAAAATCGCCGAGGCCCCGCCGAACTGGCTTTTATCCGTATCAATCTTAGCATTCCCGTTCGCCGTAACCGTATTTGCAAGAGGCGATGAATCAATAAACGTTGTCGAATCATCCGCGCCGTCGCAGTGCAAACATAAAACCGTTGAAGCGTCAATCCCGGTTGTCGCGGGAGAAAAATCGAATATTTTAGCGAACGCCCATTGCGCCAAAGTCGTCGTCGCCGCCGAATCGATTAAGTCTGCGGAGTTCGCCGTTAATGTCACCGTACCCGCGCCGATATTTTTAACCATAAACTCCGCATAGCTCCCGATCGCAGCCGGTAACGTCACCGCAAACGATGTCCCGGAATTACAAAAAAGGTATTCATCCGCCGTCGTTAACGTATATGCCGCGGACGTTGTTGTCACTGTCACAATGTCCGTAATCCCAAGCGTCCCGTTGACAACAAGTCCAAGATTACTTAACGCGGTGACGATATTCCCCGACTGCTGAACCACCGGAGCGGCGTTAAAAAACCCGAGCTTCTGGTTTGTCGCCGTCGCGATCTTAACGCCCGTCGCCGTATCGAAAATAAAGTTTTTGGCGGAAACGCCGATATTAGCTTGAAAATCAAGTTGCGTCCCCGCAACAAAGGTCAGGTACCCGGCGGCACTTGAAAACAGGTATGTCGTCGCGTCCCTAAAATTCGCCCGGGCTGATCCGGCTATCCAAAGAGACGCCCATCCCGAACCGGAAACTCCTAAGTTGGTCGCGGCATCAACAGCCGGGTATAATGACACGGAGGATAAAACCAGTTGTTTCGCCGTGACATTGGATGTAACATCAAGCGGCTCATACGGCGCGGTGGGGATGCTAAAAGAATAAACCGCGCTGAACGTGTCATAACTAACTCCAGAATTCGAGCCGTGAAGAAACCGTATTTCATCCATACTTCCTTGCCATACGGCATAAACATTTCCCGTGCCACTCAGGAATTGTCCTCCCGCAACCAGGAAATTCCCTTGAGGAAACGTGAAAGTGCAATCTCGCCAATCCCCTGATCCGCTGGTTGGGAATCCTCCTGCGACAGGACTTAATTGAGAACCATCATAAAAAATTCCGACACGATACTCACCGGGATTTTCCGTACCGACTCGATAAAGAACGAGATGATGCCAAGTCCCCGTCGTTAATGTGAAATTGTATTCGTGGCTGAAATATTGACCCAGGGCATTCTGAAACCAATGTGCGACAATACGCCATTGCGTCCCCGTCTGATAAGTATAAAATTGAGCATATTCCAAATGAGAAACGCCATCAGCCACTTCCCAAAAATAAGCTCCGGATGAACTCGGCGTTGCTGTGAAATAAAATAAACATTCAATCTGCATGGGAAGCCGGCCGTTCGCATCACCGCCAACTGTTGACAATCCCGTGATGTTCCAGCCAACCCGGGCATTGGCTGACAATGCCGTCGCTCCGGTAAACGCGATCCCGCTTGTTCCGAAATACGCGGCCGCGGCTGCCTGAACAATTCCCGATCCGCGAGTATAAATCGTTTGGCCGTAACTGCTGTGATCAACGATCGATGTCCCGGAAGAAACTAGCGCCCGGTCTGCGTGAGTGAGGAAATATTGGTAGGACGGACTTGTTCCGGACGAATCCGTGACAATCCGGGAGTACCAGTTGATTGGATAATCAATCGGGTAGGGATCCGGCATTTACATCTCCTGGCGTAAAACTCCATCGGTATAGCTTCTAAGATATGCCGAAGCTGAATCATAAACAATCTTTGTATCGCCGGCGATTCCGTCAAAAAGAATCGGCTGGCCGGCCGCCATGGCGAATCCGGCGGTTCCCATGGCATAATTGTAAATCCCCGCGGTATAAAACCGGATAATATCTTCATCCGCGGTCGCTTCCGGTGTTACGCCCGTATCCCCGTCGGAATCGAATAAAACAAGACTTCCCAGAGAATTGAACCCGATCCGGCACCAGGTCGAATTGATCATAAAAAAAAGATCACGAACCGTCCCCGTCGCGTAAATAGCGCTCTCCCCNTCATTCGCGGCCCAATCGGGGATTTGAGAGAAGATCCTGGTTTCATATAACCCGTTGTTGAGGATGACCTGAACATTGTCCATAAAATCGACAAGCTCAAAATCCTTAACCCGGATAATCGCGTCTGGGACTTTCATGCCTTTATTTTCCCTATCAATCCGCTCTGAATCATGGTGAGTCCAGCGTCACCATAAAAATTCGTTGTTCCGACAGTATTCCCATATTCAAGCGCCTGAATAAAATGGTATCCAGCCGCGATCGTAGAAGAAAACGTGGCCATAAGAGGGACAATCCCGGCGTTCCCGCCGCCATAAAAAAGTTTTGCGGAATTAGCCGTTGTTGCATCCAAACCGATCCCAACTCCAAACCCGGCTCCCACGGAATTCGAACCGCAGGCTCTATTATCGAACCAGCATAAATCTTCCTGAACTCCAAGAATAAATTGAACCCGGTTTGCCGTTGAATTGTTTAATGATCTCCACGCCTCCGTCGCGTATGACCAAGAATCAGTGCTTTCAATAACAGATAATTCGCGTTCGATCCTGTTGTAATAATTATAAACAAATCTCCTTGATGTCGAATCTTCAACAATATTCGATCCAGTCCCCCGGATTGTTCCAAGCCAGCGCCGGGTTGTCGTTCCGCTTTTAACAAGAACTCCATTTTGAAGCGTCAATACTTGATTTCTTGTTGTGTCATTCGTCCAGCTTGCCGATAATTCCAAAGCCAATGTCCCTGCGCTGTTATACGCGAAAACATCATAAATACTCGCCGAAGCGACTGTTAAGGCCAAACTTGTTTCCGCGAAAGTCCGGACCGTCCATCTTGTCCCATCAAAAATTCCAATTCTGTTGCCCTGATATGGAGAAAAATATAATATTCCAGCGCCCGTTACATCGGCTATTGTCACAGCGCTTCCCGCAGTCAAAGTCAATCTTCCTTCACAGACCCCATTTTGCAAATTAGGCGCATTTTGAATATTCGATGAATAATCTGTCAATGTCGCCGTGTCATCTCCATAATTACTGCTGATAATCGTATTAGTTCCTGAATCATTGATTTCGGTTCCGGTGATCAATGTGAAAATATTGTCAGAAATGACGCAGGAAATAACACCAGACGCTAAAATTACGCCGTCTCCCGACTGCCCCTGAAAATCACAGCCGATAAACTGCGTTCCATGACTGGTGCCATCAACTTTCGCGCCATTTGTGCCGCCGTAAAAAGAACACCCAATAAATTTGTTGCCGATACTGCCGCTGACACATTCCACTCCGCCGTTTCCCGATCCGTCCGTGGCGATATAACATCCAACGACTTTCGCGGCGTCAACGGCGGAAAGCTGCAGCCCAAAAGTGTCATTGCCGACAATTTTTGTCCCCAAAATTGTCGGATCATTTCGTTTCGTATCGGAAGAAATTTTTATCCCCCCGGCATATCCATCTTCAATGTCGCAGTCAATCATACGGAATCCCCATGGACTTCCAATATCAAGCTGCACATCTCTCGCCGAATAAAACTGGCAATCCTCAAAATGAACGTCCCACAACGCTATCGTACCGACTTTTGTCTTGAAAATACTTCCCGCGGTATTATTCGCGCCGTTGGCGGAAAAAAATATCCCTTCACAAAAAAATCCCGCCACGGGACTGACGACATTTTCTGTGAACTCAAACATATTTTTATTGACGCTGTCAGCGAGATTGATCTGTGTTCCCAGCCCCCATTGTCCCTCAAAATGAATATTACTTTTTATCTGAACAGTATTCCCCAAATAAAAAGAACCTTCCAGAAACATAATCTTCCCGTATTTATGGGATCTGGCCGCGATCTCATCGATTGCCGCCTGAATTTCAACATTGTCATTTACACCGTCACATTGATAATCCGCTATTTCCTTATTTTTCGATGTCGATGACGCGATAATAATAATGTTCGATTGAGCCGCTAATTTTATTTCTGAAAACGGAAAAAATGTTCTCATGGATTCTCCTGAAAAAATAATTCCATCCCGACACTTGTTGATGCCACATTGAGTTCAACGAATTTGAATCTTATAAATTGTCCCAGGACTGGAGCGAATTGAACATATCTCGTCCCAACACTCATCGCTGTTGCGACATTTCCTAAACTCAAATTTAATCTATCGACGGGATCGTACCATGAATCTCCATCAAGAGAACATTGTTGACTTACAGTTATCGATCCCGCTGATGTCGTAATTTTCGCGCCGGAATATCCGGTACATCGCCAGAATGACATTGATTCACTATAAACAGTCGCATTTTGAGCAATCGTATTGGCACTTCCAATACCTAGAGTCCTAATTGTAATAATTTCGCTCATTTTGTATAAATCGCCAGTTTGCTAATATCCGTCATCGTGACTTTCCTCAACCCGTTAAAATGTTCATCAATCGGGAACCATTGCGACAATTCATTCGTCGCGGCGGACGTGGCTCCCGTAGAAACGGCGTCAAGGATCGTCATCCCGGCGGCAACGTCCCCGCCTTCCTCGATTTCCGATAAAAGAACAGCGCCCGCTGACGCGACTTTCCATGTCACCAGAACACCCTTAATATAAACCGGATTTGATGTCACAAGCCCGGCGGCTGTATCAAGCGTCCAGACTTTACCAGTTGTCACATTTGCCATTTATTCCTCCTTGTTTATCGAATCCCTCTTAGTTTCGGACGAAACCTTTCAATATCCCCCGCATTCGGGTCTTGCGGACATAAATGCCGCATCAAATTTTTAAACTCTCGGATTTTCGCGTCGTTCTTTTTATACCATGCCAGATTTCTTTCAACACTATGCAAGGCGTTAATTTTACTTTCATCAATAGTCCACTTTGTCGTTCCGTTTTCAAAAAACCCTTTAACCGGATGAAGCTCCTCTTTTGAAAGCATCCCAACTGTAAACTCGTCTTTCAGCGCCTTGGCTTTCCGCCACATCATATCTTTCGCCGCGGAGGACAATGTTTCTGGAGAAATCTTATCCAAATTCTTCCTAAACTGCCTGGCGTTCTTTGCCGCCTCGACAACATCAATCCGGTTCCGATACCATTTTTCAGTGGCCTTACTTGTCTCCTGTTCTGTCATTTTTTTAAGTCTTGAGAATGCCACCGGCTTGGCGATCTCTTTTTCGATCTGCTTTTTTAGTATCGAACCTGTTCTGACAATCACTTCCATCTCGCACCCCCAAATAAATGATGTGTCGCTTCCCCGCCGATTAACGCCGGATTGATCCGCCATGATTCCCGGCCATCAGACGCAATCTCAACGGAAACATTGGCAAGACACCCGCAGTCCTTGCACCGGTACTGATAAACAGACGGCTGAATCTTCTGAACAAATTTCATCTTCGCCGGATACGATCCCGGTTCAGGGGTATTGCTGGGACATAAAAAATACGGACACCGGAATTCCCGCTGATACCCTTTATTCTTATCCCCAAAAAAGCCGCTGACCCATGCCTCAAATGACATCAACAGTCTCCTTGGTTTCGATTGTCTTTGATTCTTCTTCTTTCCTGACTTGATCTAAAATCTTGGCAACTTCCGCCTCGAATGCCTTCACCTGGTTCATACCGCTTAATATTCTGGTCAACTGATGCCGAAAAATATTGTAAGCCATCCCGCGGTTATCTGAAAATTTCATCGCCATTTTCGTGTGATACTCTCCCATCTGAGGTTTATTGATCGAAAGCCAGTACGCGGCCATATTGGCGTGACATAAAAATGATTTTGGATCTTTTTCCAATCCTTGTTTCAATAATTTGTAAGCGTCGTAGAGTCTCCCGATATGCAGTTTCCTTTCGGCGAGATTGACATAATTGCTCAAACAATCGGGAAACTGTTCGATCCCGTTTTGGTAAAGCGATTCGATATTTTTAAACGCGGGAATATAGTTACTCGTTCTCCAAATATAAAACCCGATAACAAAAGCGAAAGGAACCAAAAGCAGCGGATGGAGAGAAAAGAAATTCGCAAGAATTAAAGAATATCCCGTCATCGGAAGATAAAGATACCTTTCGGCGACAAATTGTCCTAAGACCTTCCATTGCGTAAACGGCATTATTCCAGCCAGGAATATCAATAACCCGAGCGGCGATAAAAGGAATCCCGCCGTACAGAATGCCGCAATAATTATCAGCGATTCGAAAAATTCCCGGTTGATTGTCTCAAGTTCAATTTTGACTTTCGGATCTTTCCCGTATTCAAAACCATATTCCCGGAAAAAGGCAAGATTTTTAGGATAAATCACGTTCTTGATGTAATACGCCAAAACCTTCGGGACAAGAACCAGTTTTTTAACTGTCGGATTATCCGCTTTCCCGATATTCCGTTTATTAAATCCGATTCTAAACCTGCGGCCAAACAAATAAAATCCCAGCGGCCAGAACAAAATCAATCCTGTCGCCGGAGGAACAATCAGAAAAATAAACGGGATCGCAAGACAATTGATCGTTGATCCCAGCGCCGCGGTAAAAAACAACGCCCCTAAAAGCGCGCCATAAATTCCGGGAAACGTCACCAGAAAAAAATACGTTACCAATGTCAAAAATGTCGTGACCTGATAATATCCCCCGGTGATCCATGCGGTACACGCGACACAAATCGGATTTACCGCAAAAAGAAGAGCCGCTTTCCATCCCCACAGAAAGTATATCGTCGAGACGATAACACAATGCGTTAATGTCAGGAAAAGATGTTTCGCTTTCGGCGGTTTGACACTGAAAAATTCCGGTGGAGGAGAATGTTCCGGAATTTCCAGCAGAAAACCCCATCTCCTTACGATGTCGTCAATAAGGTAGTAATAATCCATCGTGCGCCAGTAAAGCGCCAACACGACGATAATTATTAAAAATAAGTCCATCTCAATCCTCCTTTGACAAAAAAGGGAGAATACGGACACTTTAAGCCCGTTTCTCCCTTTTATTGTTAACGAGAAACGTCATTCTGTTATGCGGCGGTTCTTTTGAAAACCAGAGTCAAATAACTGTCCCCCGCTGTTCCCTGGACTCCACGAACACACTGAATCCCGGCGGTTGTCGTAATCCCCGCGGTATCAATCGTCAACGACGATTTCGAATACGTGACTCCAGAAGTATTATTTTCACTGCTGACATGCACCGTTCCGGCGGACCCGCCTTGCACGGTATATGCTGCGACAATCGCGGAAACGCTTCCTACCGTAACAAAGGCCCCGACTAAATCGGTCGCCCAGTTAGGCGGAGAACCGGCGCAGACTGTTTGCGCTGCTGATGCGGTGCTGAACGCCACTGTTCCAGACCAAACATCTCCGGAAACCTGCCCGGCTGTCAACAGCCCGGAGAATGAACCGGTCGTCGCGGCAATATGGCCATCGACAGTATGAACAGCTGTTGTTACAGATAACCCTTTTGGAAAATTCGTTGACGGCATTTCAATATCCTCCTGCGCAGATTTGCACTGCACTTTAGCTTCTTGTGGAGGAACAGGGGGAAAATTAACTCTTCCCCCTTATCCCTTACTTGCCGGAGCTTTTGCTCCCGCCTTTACCTTTACTCTTGACTTTAGGTTTCATGGTTATCCTTTTTTTTTATACGAGGTTCCCGTAAATCCAGCGCCAATCATCCCAGCCGGTTCCGACACGATAATAACCCAGATAACAGGCCACCATCGTATTCGAATCCTTGTCCTGGGAAAACTGGACGGGTTCACGATTCCACCAGAGCAGAAAATCCTTCTGCATCCCGTAATCGGACATAAACCAATTGGTGGTATCTGTTAAACGATCCCAGACAATAAGTTTATACTTGCCCTGATGAAAGTTACTGTTATTGTTGGCGGTATCAACCTTGCCCTTTGTGTTGATAATCTCCCATCCTGTTTGTTCGAGAGCCCTCGGAATTGTCAATGTATCCGGCATGAGGGAGATCTTCTCCCCAATGTCGTCTGTGAAATCATACATCGCAATACGAGTCGTCTCGACGTTTGTCGCCGAAAGAGCAAGTGTGCCCTCGTTAGACTGCGCCGCAACTCCCGTTACATTTGATCCGTGATCGGACGCGCAAAGTTCAGCGCCGTCCCCATCGGCGGGCTCAAATGTAAACGCGAGTTCGTAGATTGACGATCCCAACTTCTCGCGTGACCGAGAAGCTGATGTTGAAAGACCCTTAGGATATAGCGACATGACGCGATATTGATCGTCCGCCGCAAGTTTCCTTTGAATCTCGATTTTCGCGGCGTATTCCGTGAAAGTGTACGTTTTGTCGTACGCTTGCGTTGGAGATACTTCCGCGATTTTACCGGTAAACTCCACGAAATCCGGCACCTGACCTACCGCGCTCGATTTCTCAAACGCGGCATCACTCTTTTGAATATTAAAGAGGTCGGGCACCATCATCGGCAGAGTTTGGTACTGGTCCTGGAAAATCTTACGAAAATCCTTTTCCAGGAGGTCAGGCCAATTAGCTGCTAATTGCATGACTATCCTCCCTCTTTAAGCGATCGATTCATTATAAGCGTACCAGTCAATCAGGTACACTTCACCATAGAGCTTGACATTCGTCAGCCCATTTTTCCCATCGTCAACCCAGGAGCGCAAAGGATGCATAGGCGCGCTTGTCCAGCGTCCATAAACATCTCTCTGATAAACTCCCTGAGCGACTTTTAACCCTGCCGCGCCCTGTGATCTTAGATCCTGGCCAGTGGAATTAACAGCTGACCTGATAATTCCAATCGGGTCCGTTAAAACCAGCGAAGAATCTGTCGATAAATTCATCGCCGTTAACAACCCGCAGACCCCTGTCGCCGTAGCAGTCGAAACATAACGCAACTGACCAGAATATGTCGTCGTTGCCGTACTGTTCGATGTATGGCTGAAAATCCAAGCTCCGATCTGGTCTTGATCAAGAGACGCAATTGTCACAACTGTTCCTGTTGACGCCGTAATGTTCTGGGTGATTGTATCGCCCGCCGTGGCAGCCGCTTGTGTCGTCGAATACCACGCGAAATATAACGCGTCGGGATTGATAACCGCGGGAAGCCAATCATTGCCGCCAACAGCGCCGCGATCAGCGATCAGATCCGATTGGATTCTAAACGATGAAGCGTCTTTCCCGTTGGTCGGTTCGAATGACGAAGCGAAAGCGAATGAAGCGTCGCATTGCAATACACCCTGAACATCTTTACACGCAGCGGTTGTCGTTGCCACCGCCAGAGTAAATCCACGATTCGCGCCCGTAGCTCCCTGGCAAACAACCGCTCCCCGCTTTAAACCATTAACGGTCGTGGCGAGGTAAACAGGAACATTCGTCACAAATGGAGTATTACCGCTCAATAACCGCGATAGTTCCATAAACGAATCCTCCTTATCCGAATTTCGGTGTGCGGTTCTCTTCTATGATCCCCGCATTTTTAACATTATTCAATTGGCAGTATTCTTCCAAGGATTTAAAAATCCCCCGCTGCACTGCCCTTACAGCATAAGCCCGCTCCTCTTCAGAAGCAAAAGACACCTTAACAGATGCCGGCGACGGGACGCCTCCTGGCATAGTCCCCCGCTGATCTGATACGGATGCTTTGTTCTGACTCCCATCGCCAGATTCCACCTGACTTCCTTCGATTTTCTGCTTTCCCCGATCCTGGAGACGCCGCTCCATTTCAAACATTGCCGATCGAGTCCCATATTTCGAATACATATACCCTTCCGGGTCTTCCCGGTAAACTTCATCAAAAACCTTGAACTTATCAGATTCAATGTCGGGGATAGGCAGTCCCGTACTCGGATTGATTTTCAAAACCGACTTCCCATTCCCGTCCATTCTAATATTCCCCTGATCATCCTTTTCCGCGATATACATATCCGGGTGCCGTTCACTAAGATTAACAACGCATTGCCGATATGTCTTTTGATAGTCCTGAGTAATCTGTGATTTCCGAACATTAAGTTCCCGGTCCTGTTCGTTCTTAAAATGCCTGAGATCAGCTGCCATATTCGGATCTTCAAGCCATAATTGGTCCCAGTCCTCTTTTGTTTGCGGCATATTTTCGCGCGAAAATATATCCGATTCTTCCTCCGCCGGAACTTCAATCTTAGGCTGCGGAGTCGCGCTCTTTCTAAAGTTCGTCAATTCAACTTCAACATTCTTAAGTTTCGTTTCTGTCTGGACAGCCTTCTCCCGCCATTCTCTGCTCTCTCTGATCGCTTGATCCATCCGCGACTGAGTTAACGAACTCCAGCGTTTCGGATCTGCTTCAAAAAGCCTGTCCCAATCCTCTTTGGTTTTTGGAATATCATTTCCCGAAGGCGGAACTTGAGGAACATTTAAATCAGGTGTTTGTTCTGGCATACTATTCTCCTTTTACCCATTCATCAGACGAAATTCGTTTTCATCGAGACAGGCCCGGTTGGATTCATCGCCCGTTCAAGTTCCTGTTCCGGCATGGCGAGAATGACGGACAGAATATCAAGTTGACCGGCAAACTTCGCCGAATTAACTATTTCTCCGGCTCTCGCCGAAGCTCTTAACTGCAATTCAAGCTGCGTTTTGAGGCACCTCCTGCCCTGGGCTTGCCGAACCTGGCTGTCCGGGCCCAACAGGAGGACCCTGAAATGTGCCCATCCTTGGGACGCCAAGAGTTCCTGGAGTTCCTGCATTTCCTTCGACAGCGGCATTGCCTCCTCCTTGATTCATCATTGCCATTTCCTGAAGTTTTTGCTGGTACATATTCCGATGCTCTAAAATATTCATCGTTAACAGAAGCGAAGCCTGAGGCGTCAAGAATCCGGCCATTCTGCGTTTAAACTCGGCCTTCGAATTAATATGCGCCAAATGATCATCATTCGGCCTGACAAGAACTTCCTGCTCCTGATACATCATCAAATTTTCATCTTCAATATCGCCGGGACTAAGTTCATAATCAGGTTTCGGCCCGATGATCTTCTCAATGTCTTTCTTGCCCAAAGACTTTAAATAAAGCGCCCTTAATTCCCACGCATACGCCGGGTTCTGATTGACATATTCATCTTTCACCATCGTCTGATAAATAACCTGATCAGCCTGTTTCTCCAATGCTTCGTTCTGGCTCGATAAATCAATGTCCATATAACAGTCATAATCCCCGACAATCATTTCAGGGGAATATCTTTTCCATACCGGCTTGCCGTCTTTCCCCAAAACACGAGCTGCGATCTCTGGACTTAGATTTTCTTCATACATTTTCCGAGTTATCGTAATCAAATCGGAAACAATCTTGACAACCCGCGCCGCAAGCGGAGTAAACCGCTGATCCCCCTGCGCTATCACCGCCAAAGTACCGCGCGCGGTCGGACGATTCGCCAATTCTTTGCCCAGCATCGGATCCGTGACATTGGTTAACATCTGAATCAGCTGCATAACAAGCTGCTCTTCCTGAAATGACACCGAAAGCCGGCTGGCATTGTAATTCGGGAACATAATATCCCGCTGCGGATCATCAAGCGGAATTCCCATCGCCGGACGGACCCGGATTTTCTGCGGATCGAACCCCGTCGCCGGACGATAAAAGAAAAATGGGGCGATAACCATGTTCCCAGCGTCAATCCGCTGGTTATGGATCGCGTCCATTTCATTGTGGAGGTGATAAACCTGTTCGGGAATCCCTTTCCCGATCATTGACCCGGGCCTGCGCATAAAGGGACGGATCAGCCATGGCCGAACCCCGGTTTTTGAGACGCAATGCAGCGGTTTTCCGGACCCATACATCTCAAAATCCGGGAAAACAATAAAAATACATTCCTCTCTAATGCCGTCACCGTTGATGTCATACTTGATATACGCCTCATACGTCTTGATCGGATAACTTTCCATCCGGTCAACGTACTGTGTCACTCCCAATGCATTGTTTCGCGCATCCTTAATCCCCTCAGGATCAAGCAATTTCGCTAATTTCTGTTTAAATAAATCTGTATCAAAATCCGGCAAAAGCAATCCCTGCGCTTTTAACTCCAAAATCATCGGATACGTAAACCATGACTCTTCAATTATGTATTCGGCTTCCCGGACATTCTGTGAATTCACCGGAAAATAAACACGGTCAAGATCGCGCAGGTTCCATTTCGCGCGCTCTCTTTTGACCTGTTCATATTTNACGGAATACTGAATCTCGCCTTTGTCATCAACGCTCTGCGGAACCGCGCGGGTGATATAAGCATAATAAATTTCCCATTGCACTTTCACCTGTAACCCGCCTTCGACAACCAACCGCCATATCGCCTCGTCAACTTTATCCTGGCTGTCTTCCATATCCTTCGTGATCGCCCAGTGCATCAGGATTTTATTATTATCGGCTATCACATTATCGTTTTTTTCTCTTCCGACAAAGTGCATCAGATCGGGGTTCCATACCATCGGGAACAATTTCGCGTGCATCATATCGCACGTGATCGTTGTAATCATCGTCGAGATATTACTCGACCCTTCCCACGGCCCGTTCCCTTCCCGGATTCCCTCATAATTCCTGATAGCTTGTTTCTTCTTTTCGATCAATTCCGTCCGCTGGCGCTTGCATTCTTCAACGCAGTCATAAACATACTTTACAATATCTTTTTTCTTGTCGATGTCGAGACGGAACATATGCCCGTAATTAACATCCTTTTCCCGCTCCATCAACTTCTCGTCCGTCTCTGGAAAAAGTTCTTTAACCGCCGGCAATTTAAAAGCCATTTATTTTCTCCGCGTTTTTAAATTACGGATGCCATGTTTCTTATCAGGCAAACTCTTCGCCGCACCATATTTCTTCGCGAGAGCGTTTAGCGATCTTCGGATGCCTGGCAAACATATATCTCTGTTGGGATTTACTTTTGAAAGGAGACATCTTGTCTCAATTTCAAAATGTTTCGATAACTTTGTCTTGGCCTTCCCAAACAATCATCGATCGTATTCCATACCAACTCTTCCGGCAACCCGTATCTGTCATGATAAATAAAAGCCCATTGTCCTCTCGCTTCGGCGAGTCCCGCATCTATATCCGGCCAATTCCTGATAATGGCCTTATCGGTAATCTCATCAAAAATCCAGCCCTTGATCCCTTTCGCTTTTTTAAAATGAAGAGCATTTTGTAAAATTTTCATGAAATTAATTCTTTGCCTTGCGGTATCTGAAAAACCTCCATGTTATCCGTCGGGCCGATCTATCAACTTTAAAAAAAATGCGGTGCTTGATTCCGAAAAACCCGAAAGCGGTCCCGCCATCTCCTTCGAATAGCATTGGAAAAATCTTTTTTGATCTTTCGGAATACAGCCATGAATAAATTTTTTCGAAATTTTTACTAAAGAAAAATTTTTCTAAAAATCCCACAATTCTCCTTACTGCAAAGGCGGGATCGGAGCCACCGCCTCGGCGGGATCGTACATATACGTCCCGCAAAAAGGACATCCCCCTTGAACGTCCCGGTTATAATATTTATCCGGCGTCCTCGTCACCGTCCCAGCCGCGGGAATCATCGCATCCCCAACACTCGACGCAGCCGTCTGCTGCGTCCCCTGATTGATCCCCAGCCCGGCGAACCGGCCATCCTTGATTTTAACGTCACGCTCCCGGTCACAAATAAACCCGCAGACCCGGCACCTGACTAACCGGTCGCCTTCATTATGCTTAGTCACCGAATTCACCGCACCCGCAGCCCTGGAAAAGGCATGCGTCATGGGGGGCGAATTTTTGAAAACGGAAGTCTGATTATTTTTTGTCTTTAGATTTTCGAACATGTTTTCCCGCTCCAATCATATACGCCAGATAATCAGAAATTTTCTTTTTACAATAATCGCATTTGTACCCGACATCCTGCTTGATCCAGATATGCCCATTATCCCGGCACTTTAAATCCCTTTGCATTATCGGGATCATCCCTTGGGTCTCCACCAATCTTCCCCGCGCCGCCATTCCGACAAAATCATAACAACAATAAAAACCACACCCAAAATCAGAAACACCCCGGTCGCGATTGTATTGTTATAAATTTTTAAAAATTCAATCATTATCTTTTCCTTTTTTTTCGCATGTTCGGAAACGATTCTTCGGGGGCCTTGTTCTGCTGCCAGTCGTTAATTTCGTTGAGCATTTCTTGCCGTTCCTCAAAAATATTCTTTTTCTTTTTCTTGGGCTTAAACATTTCAAACATCCCCATATCCATCTCCTTAATTGTAAAAATTCCCGCGCCCTTCAATCAGCGCCGGCTTGTACCTCTCAAATTTCGAAAGCGCCAGATAATGACAGAGATCGGGGAAATGCGTGTTAATATCTTTTGGCCTTTCTTTCGGATCCCGGGTATTCGCTGATGTTGATTTGTAATCATCCCAGATGTAATGTTCAATCTGATAAATAAAATTTCTCAAATCATTGGCAACGCGAAACCTCGGATGATTTAAAAAACCTATCGGTTTTGACCGATCGTACCGCAGCAGCGACGCGAATTCTTTTCTCCCCACATCTTTGTTGTCATTCCCGTACGTGAACCTTACCGGATACTGCTGCTCTCTTCCGGCCTTCTCCAACTCATCCCTGACCGTCAACTTGGAGTTCCCGTAAATCCTCGGCCCGAAATTCGGATCAAGCACCCTCATTAAAACCCGCTCTTTGACACTTACTTCTTTATCCTTGATGTGCTTGACAATATCTTCAAGGAGCGCATCTTCAAGCCACGCTTCGCGATACGCGACATAATCTCCCGCATCATCGCACGCCACCCAAAGAAGGGCATGGGGCATCCGATCATGAGGATCCAGGAATAACGCCCTCGGCCAATGGATAGGCGGCTCCCCTGCCACAATAACCCCTTTTTTCCGGTCCAGAGGCCACTCTTTATTTCGATCAAAGGTGTGAACTTCACGATCCCATTCCTTCCATATCCTTCCCGCCAAAAACCGGAATTTCCCATGCGTCCGCGTCTCACGTTCCTCTTCCGTCAACTTCATTTCATATTTCTGAATCGCCGGCTCACTTAACCCGATCATCTCTCCGGAAAGAGGATTTACTCTCGCCAAATTGTGCCGCATATCGCAGATCACCGAAAACACATTCGGATTCTTTGAACAATAAATTTCATCAAACAGCCACGGCTCTTTTAACGGTGTCAAACTGAACCAGCATAACCCTTCATTATCAACCAGCCCTCTCGCGGCGGCGATATACATCGCCCTCGGCGGCGGCTCGTCAAACCATAACCAGTCCCCGTCCCACCCTTCCGCCGAAAAAGGGTCTTGCTCATACGTCATGATGTCAAAGAAACTGCTCCCGCCCGATGCATGCCTGATATGCCAGTAAATCTCAACCCCCATACTTCCCTTCTTCGGAGGAGAAAGATAACTGTCTTCCGGCAGCCACGCCTTTAACTTCTTGATAACAACAGCGCAGCCTTTATGAAAATCTTTCGCGAAAATCCGGCCCACCGTCGGCCTCGTATATTTCCTCGCCTGCCACCAGTCAGGATACCTTCCCGTCGCATGTATCGCCGCCTTTATCGCCCCGGCTGTCGTCTTCCCGCTTCTGTTCGCCCCAAAAAATGCCGTAGTCTCGGCTACGGAATTCATAAACTCAAACTGCGGGCACCCCCGAATTGTCATCTTCCGATTGTCGAACGTCAGAAACGTCAGCGTCGCTTGCGCGCAATTCTTCCCGTTGCAATTCTTTTGGTGTGGCCAGAAGTACTTCAGCGGGTCCTTCTTCACCCGCTGCCTCAGCTCCTTCTCCAGCTTCGTCAACGCCAGCAGTTCGGCGTTGGAGAGCGCGTTGAGCTCTGGCAATAATTTCTCTTCGCTGATCTTGGAGCTGTTCATCGGTGAAATCTCCATATTCATTACCCCCCATCCCGAGGCCAAGCGATAACCCAGGACGCTGCTCCATTTCATTCCTGGCTAAATCAATGACCTCAAGGACCCTCCTTGAAACATTCAGAAATGTCCCGATCTCTTTCGCCGATCTTTCAATCCTGACATTGTTGATGATATACATTAACCGCTGCCTTAGCTTTTCAAGATCATCAAGCCTGACCTTCTTCTCGCTAATCGGGATTTGCTTTAAATCTTTTAAGAACGCGACACGAAACTGCGCTACATACCTGTGCGCCTCGGGATAATTTAAAACTCTCTCGACTCCCGGAACTCTTAGCGATGGAGTATTGTCCGGGCGGGTCTTGTTGTACATCTTGCAGATTTCACGGGAATTGTACCCCTCTCCGGCCCACTGATAAATACGAATTCTTTCGTCGCGCGTCAGCCGGTCGCTTACCCATATCGTGTTCTGATCATACGTCGCCATAACTTCAATATTCATCAATAACTTTAAATTGTCAATAAATTATTCACTTTTTTAAAGATTATCTTAAATTATGGCACAGTTATTGCTGGTTATTTTATTTTCACGTGGAAGGTGGAATTTTTCTTTGGGTTTTCACGTGGAAGACTATCCGGTTAAAACGTCTCTTTTGAAGGTGAAATTGTTTCTTTGGGTTTTCACGTGGAAGACTATCTGGTTAAAACGTCTCTTTTGAAGGTGAAATTGTTTCTTTGGGTTTTCACGTGGAAGACTATCTGGTTAAAACGTCTCTTTTGAAGGGGATCCTATTTGTATGGATGTTTACGTATGGCGCGGATATATGCATACCCCGGCAGGAGAGTGTCTTTGGGGGGATTTCGCTTTGCGAGAAAGCGCTTGCTCCTATGTATTTGTATAATGTAAAAAGATAATTATATTTTTAATGCGCTGGCCAATATCGTGGCCAGTGTCCACCGCCAGCCACGAAATAACACGTTATGTCAACTACAGCATCGGCATAAAAAACGTAACCCGTTGCGGCACAACAAACGTTAAGGTCAACTTCCTATAATGTTTCTTATGTTAAATACGCGCAAATTGCTGCTTACCATAGACAAAAACTCATTTGGGATAAAATATAGTAAAATTTTACTATAAAAAATTTTTTAATTTAGTGTATTATCTGTAAGTTGTTGCGGTGCAACAACTTACATGTTATTCACAGGTTATCCACAAATTTTGCCAAAAACTTGGCACGCTTTTTGCTAGTACCCGCCCGATTTGTCCTAAATATAATAATCCCAATACTTTGGAACAAAAAGATTTGACGGTTTTCAAAACGCTGATCTTGATTAGTCTTTTGAAATTACCATATATATT
>C687J35021_10000388_pt1 | contig 34992 bp, 56 predicted proteins | sample RifCSPhighO2_12_FD_35021 | JGI IMG/M metagenome (IMG submission 35021) | reverse complement strand
AACTTGGAGAACCCCAAGAACTCACGCCGCACAACGCGATAGCATCGTTCCAGGGCCTATACGGTTACGAGTACGATCCCGACATCCAAACTTAGCAGAAATAGGAGATAAACAAGAAATGAAAACATACCAAGTTCGCCAAGGGGATGTGCCATTAGTCATGGACGTGATTGGCAAACCCAGGGGGAAGAAAGTAGCTTCTGAACGGATCATCTTGGCTCGCGGAGAAAGCACGGGCCACGAGCATGTCCTTTCAGGAGATGTGGAACTGTACGAATTGGAGCGACCAGAGCGTGTGCCTGGCTACAAGGGGGTGATGAGCACGCAAATGGTGCTTGTCAATGGAATAGCGAGTTTCGCCCACGTCATTGGCGATACCCCCACACAAGAGCACGATACTATCGAAGTCAAGCCAGGACTATATTGGCGCTTGACCCAGTGGGAATACACGCCCCAGGAAATCAGGCGTATAGCAGATTGAATGACACATTGATTAAAATAGGCCCATAACTCAACGGTTAGAGTATCTGTCTTATGCACAGTTAGTTGTTGGTTCAAATCCAACTGGGCCTATTTGAGAATTAGACATGCAAACGTTCAGACTCTACTTCAGGAACGTGATGATCGGGGAGACGTTTTACCAGAATGCCGTACTCACCGAGATACCACAAGCATTCACATCCGAACCCATAAAGACAGGGAGCTAAAATTGCCTCTTGACAAACTGTGTGAAAAGTCATAGGATAGACGCAATCTAATGCCGTTTGGCAGCGGCCAATCCATTTTGAGCGCAAGCACATGGTATCTTTCACCCATGCCGGTTTCGCCAAACCTTTGCTTGCGCGGGTCTGCCAAGACCGGCAATAACCGACATGGATGAAAGATACTTTTGTTTTTCTAGGCTAACGCCAGGAAGAAGACGAAATGACCAAATTGCACGAATTGATCGCAGTAGAGCCTGAATTGAAAGGCAATGCTCAAGTAGCAGTGTCGGAGGTCACTGATCTCTTCACAAAAGGAACTATCCGGCTTGTTGGCCAAGTTCGCAAGTATAATCCTCTAGAAGAGAACGGTGAAAAGTTCTCCGATGAAACAACCGAATTGGCAACTACCGTCACTGAGGAATTGAAGCAACTCAGAAAAATATTCGGCCATTGGGTGGATGTCGCTATCCAGAAAGAAGTTACCAACGGACACACCTCGGCTGACGTAATGGTGGATGGCAAGACTATCTTGACGGGGCTTGGCGCTCCAGCCTTGCTAAATCTCGAAAAGAAGTTAGAAACTCTCCGAATGGTCTATGGGGCGATTCCCACCAATGATCTATCCGAGCGGTGGGAATTTGATAGCCAACAGGGTATCTATGTTTCTGTCCCACGCGATTCCTATCGCACCAAGAAAATCCCCAAGGCACTCGTGATGTATCCAGCCACGACAGAGCACCCAGCCCAAGTCCAGAGTTATACCGAGGATGTACGAGAAGGTATTTGGACAACTACCAAGCGTTCGGGCATGATCTCGCCCATTTATAAGCGCCTCTTGCTTGATCGCATTGATACACTCTTGCGCGCTGTGGTCACAGCCCGTCAGCGTGCGAACGATGTTGACGCCTCGCAAGCGAAGGTGGCCGAAAAGATTTTCGATTACATCCATCGGGAGTAGACTTGTTGTCAGTAGACGTTGAGTGACAGTCACAGCGTATTACTCCAACAGGTTCAGCGGGATCGTCGTCAAACGGAGTGGCAGTCTTAGTGGGAAAATCACAGGTTCAAATCCAGTTCTCCCCTCCTCATGGGGAGATAGTTAAGCGGAATAACGTTCTCACCATGTCACACACTGCTTTTCCTATGACTCACACGTCCCACAATACTTTGGCTGGCTGGGCAGGGTAGCTCCAGCCAGCCGTTTTTGTATACAACCCAATATTCTATACCGTCTCACCACTCCCCCAAGCAGGCAGATACCAGAAGTCTTGGGCTGAGTAAACCGGGATGTTGGCCCTCCAAGGGCCTAACGATACGACGAAACAGAAAGCGCGGGCATCAACGAGTTCACCGGCGCGCGTCCAGAGGATCGGATACAAAACTGGAGTAGTTCTGGCGATAGCGATGTCCCTGGCTCCAAAGAAGGACAATGCTGGGTCAGTCCATTAGTGGACTGACTCCGCTCAGAACCCTCCACCAAAGAAGGATTAGTTAGAGCAACGAGAGAAGGGCAAAGTGATAGAATACCCGAAGTTAGAGACAATTTATAACCGTGACGAAAAGACTCACAAGGTCATTATCGGTCAACTCCGAATGTCTGAGTTTGCCAACATCAAGCAGTGGTATGTAACAGAAAAGATTGATGGAACAAATATCAGGGTATCATTTCTGCCTAACGGAACAGTGAAGTTCAATGGCCGAACCGACAACGCACAAATGCCGGCAAAACTCATGGAGTATCTGAAAGTCACATTCCCGCCAGAAATTTTTACAGTAGCATTTGAGAGCGCATTGGGAGAGGAAATCACCCTCTTCGGTGAAGGATACGGTGAGAAGATACAGAACGGCGGGGCCTATCGCAAGAGTATGTCCTTCAGACTCTTTGATGTGAAGATCGGCCCGTTGTGGCTAGAACTATATTCTATCTCTGACATTGCCGATAGGCTTGGAATAGGCTTAGTGCCTCAACTTGGATTTATTGATTACTTGCCAGAGTCAAGTGATGCACTCAAGGCAATTATTGGCAATGATGGTCGAAGCCTAGTCGCCATACAAGATGGTGGGCAGGGATGTATGGCAGAGGGCATTGTGGCTAGAACTAGCCCCATGCTTCTTACACGGCGCGGGGATAGGTTGATGTGGAAGTTGAAATTTCGTGACTTTTAGCAATTACGAGTGTAGAACTTCTACACAGATCGGAACTTGTGCATGTCCAATGTCAAGTACAACGGAAGTGGTAACGGCAAGAATAATAAGAGGGTCTACACATACAAGCCATGCAAGTGTGGCGAGAACAAAAGCGCCCGGTTTAGTTTTTTCATGCAGAATGGCCGAGAACGCCGTCATCCCTACTGCAAGAAATGCCGACAGGCACTTCAGAAAGTAAAGGGGGTGGAGAGGCGTAGGGAAAGACAGCGCAATGCCTATCACGAGAAAGCTAAAAGTCACGTGACCAAAGGCTTTCGACGCGAGACAGCCGAGGACTATATTCTGCTTAATGACCCGGATGGGACACTCAGGCCAGGCGTTTTCAGAGTCGGAGCAGATCAGATGACTAGTGACGTGGCCACGGGAAGTTATCTTCGTGGAACTCTCTTTTGGCACTTGGGAGAGTTTTTCTTTGTGAATGGCCGGAAACTTGCAAGTGGAGCCGAATTTGTCAACCAAACCCAATAAGGTAGCAGTAAAGTCAACAAAAGTAAGGACAAGACCAGTTGTATCAATGTCAGTGGCCGAGGCCATGAAGCAAAAGATCATCCCGGAGGTCTTTGTCTATGGCTATGCTTACACTGTGGATTGGGGGGAGAATGTATCTCCTCGGACACATCATGTGAGCAAGAGTCGGATATGTGATTGCCAAATGGGAGACAAATGTCAGTCAGTCGAGAGTGTCAAGAATCATCTACAAACTGGGGGACGAAGAGCACCGGATTATCCTGATGACTTATGGGCAGAGATCCCCAACAAGTGTTCCATATGCGGTGAGGCGTGCGAGGCCTATCCCCCGCTTGATTTCAAGGAGCATGGAGTTGGGTGGAAATGCTTAAAAGGTGGTACACTGCATTATTGGCAAACGAGGGCAAGGTCATTTCAACAAATACCCAAGAGTCCGTGGTTATTTCGGCCAGTTTTGAGAGACAGAGCTACAATTTACCCCGGTGTGAGCTTGGAAGATTATTACACCTCACAAGATAGCCATCGGTGGATTTACTATGCAGAAGGGCAAGCAGATGAAACGGAAATCTAAAAGGATAGTGGCGCTCGAAATAGCCATAAACGAGATACGCGACCTGATTTTGGATTTGCCAGCAGGCGTTGATTTTGATGCTGATNTCAATAACGCATCACCCACAGATATGTCTTCTCATATAGGCGGATTGATCTATAAGATTTGCGAGGAGATNTTTCCCCTCGCCTTAGAGGAAGAAGACAAAGAGGAATCTAATGAATCGCAAAGACAATAAGAAGTTGAAGGCCAGTTTGCGGAAAGCGATGAGAGCTTGGTCGGAAAACGAGTGGGACAAAGAATATTTTCCGGTAGTGGTTTGGGGTGATAAAACCGACGCGATGATGGCCGAGGCTGCATTGGCTGTATTGTTGGGCATAGTTGAGTCTCAGGAATACGCGGTGGAAGGTGGCTTTCTCTTTGAGGAGTAATGTTCTCTTGCGAGGAGCAGTATCTTCCCATCCATCCATGCCTATTTCTGAATAATGGATAGCATATTTTCAATAGTTTCGTGTTCTAAGTGTAACCAGCATTGGCAACTGCGAGGCGATGGACACAACTGGACGTATAGGTGTCCCTCTAGCGCCTTGATGTTTCAAGAGGCGTATCCGACTTGTCCAATTTGTGGCGGGGAGCTTCAAATTGACCGAGTTAGAGTCGCTGAGACAAATTCAAGCCGAGTCATCAGAATTGAAAGACCAGACTCTCTTTCGGATTTGGAGTAGATGAGCAATGCCAAGAGGCGATAGTCCAACACACAGGTTAGCACACTTCTACGTCACTGAGATACGCGGGGAGCCGTGGAGTTACCAGCTTGGGTTGCGCTGGCTAAAAGAAGCGAAGTTGCTCATCAATCCTCCTAAAGACAAGGGAGAGCCTATAACTACAGAAGAGGTGGTGATTGGAACGCTCAAATGCCTGAAGCGTGGGATGTTTGATTTCGCGGGTGATGTCAACTCTCTGTGGTCTGTGACCTGGGGAACACCTCCCTATTACAAGCAGTTCCAAGAATGGTCTGCAAAAGAGCCACCATTTTATCGAGTTGGCGAGGTTGAATTATGGGAGGAGATCACCGGAAAAATTGCGTTTCCAGAAAAAGATGCTATACTAAGTAGCATTCCAATCATCCCAATTATCCCCGCATGAGAGGCGCTATGGATGCTATAGATTCAGCAGTTGTAACAGCCATCAATCATGGCCTAACCGACACATTGATAAAATCCGGGTTACAACCCGACTGGATCAACAGCAATGACGTTCGCCTTATCTACAAAGTAGCCGTAGACCTTACTCACCGACTCCCTCCCGTAAAACCGAACAAACTCAATCTCCTCGTGGCAACCTCTGGCCAACTGCAAGACTTGGAAGGGATCAAGAACTTATTCTCTTTGAATGGAACCGGTGAGGTTCCCGTTGATGAAACAGTTAAGCGGTGTCGAGATCGGTTCCTGTTGCGAGAATATACCACGATAAAATCCAAAGCCGAACAATTGGCATTGACAAAACCCACTGAAATCAGAGAGTGGTTGCCTAACATCGGAGAGGAATTCTTATCTCTCTCTAAAAGTGGTAAAGCCTATAATGCTCTTCCTTCAGCACATAAGGGTTCTATTGTCGCTCCCGTGGCTTTCAAGAGTTGCCTCCCGACTCTCAATAGAATGTTTGAAGGTCGCGCCGAAGATGGGGGAGGCTACAGATTGGGGTGGTGGGTCGTATGGCTTGGGATTACTGGCAGAGGCAAAACTACCATGGCCTATACGATGGCCGTGGACGCCATACGACAAGCTCATCGAGTAGTGTTCATTTCCAAAGAAAATCAAGGCCAGATCAGGGCCAGAGTGCTAATGGGCTTGACTGACTTGACAGTTAGGGAGATAGAGACCGATGTTGCAGAAGATCAAGCGTCCATGTTTCTGGACAAACACGGAAACCCGCTTATCATGCGCTGGGCGGATGGGACTGTCATCGGCGAATGGCATAAAGCCACTACTCGACAGTTCCTACTTAACTATTGGGCAAAAGCCATTGAATGTGATCTCCGATTGTACGATTGGTCATTCTTCAACAAAAATGGCCTCCAGACCATTATCAGTATAGATGCACCGACTATCATCAATGGTGACTATATTGACGCCAATGATGGCGCAGCAGTTGATTCTAGAAATGTGGTCAATGGACTCGGACGAATTGGAGCCTTCTTGGAGGAAATGGCTCACACTTACAAAGTCCACATCAACGGCTTCTTTCAGGTCGCCAATGATGAGAAGAAGGGATATGAGAAGAATGACACCCACGAGATACCGGGGCCATACGGTAGCGGGATGGTAAGTCACACTGCCGATCAAAGGTTTCAGACGAAGTGGCATAGGTTGCCAGATCGTCAGCACTTCTTTAGGACGAAGTGCAGGGCGGGGGGCCTCATGGAAGAGTTTACCTTGCGCTATCATCCGCGCAAACGTATCTACATTGAGGATAGCATATCAATTATTTAGTAGTACTTATCTTCTATTGCCTCTTGTTATGTTTTGTGTATAATTGGAGTTGGGTACATGGTATCCAAGCATGTTAGAGAAATCCTAGAGGCCAAACTGGTTATACATTGCGAGGCTAGGATGCCACGCGCCGAATTTCACTTTTTAGGCTTGGGGGCCAAGCAGAAAGAAGTTTGATGTGAACAAAAAGCATGTGTGTCTAGCCATGAAGCGCCAAAACAAAAGACTCTTGAAGTCTGAAACGGAATCTGTATTTGAAATAACACGATGGGAAGGAGCATGGCGCGCCTCTGTTCCAGAGAATGACTATACTAGACAGCCTATTACTTTTTGCCCCTATTGCGGTAACAAGCTTTCCGCATCTGATTGGAATGTGGACACGCCCTGAGATCGGATAGATCGTGACTACTCCCACAACTAAATCTGAGATAGTCAGATTGCCCACGCCTGCACCCGGAACTATCCGGGATGTCCTACAACTTCCAAGCGTCATAGAACGTTTTGAGGAAGTCCTGAAGGATCGGGCAGCCTCCTTTTTGGGTTCGCTTGCTGGACTTGTTATCTCCACTCCAACACTTCGAGACTGTGAGCCGGAAAGTTTTATCACATCGGCGCTCACGGCAGCCAGCCTTGACCTCTCTATTGATCCCCATCTTGGTTTTGCCTTCATCATTCCGTACAATGACAATAGAACCGGCAAGAAGCTCGCCAAATTCCAGATGGGTTACAAGGGGTATATCCAGTTGGCAATACGGACTGGACAATATCGCATTCTTAACGCCACGGAGGTCTACTACGGCGAGATCAAAAGCAAAAACCGCATCACGGGAGAAATTGTTTGGGGAGAGAGAGATTCTGAAACCATTGTCGGTTATGCGGCCTCTCTTAGACTCCACAATGGCTTTGAGAAGACTCTGTATATGACAGTCGAGGAATTACAGAGATATGGGGCTAAGCATTCGAAAGGCTATGGCAAAGAGACGAGCCGTTGGAAAACAGACCCGCCCTCTATGTTCCTGAAGACCGTCATCAAGCAACTTTTGACAAAGTGGGGTGTTCTCAGCGTAGAAATGCAGCAGGCAATCGAGGCTGAGAAGTTGCCTGAGGACGAGTTTTCACATGAGGGAACAGAAACAATATTAGATGCCGAGCAGCGTGCGCAAGATAAACAGGCTCTCTATCCTGAAGAAGAACCACCGACGACACTAACAGAGGACGAAATGTTGTTCTGTGGCAATGTGGTTAAGAAGAATGACCGGGTTGGTAATCTCGTCAACACAGAGTACAGGGATTGGTTCAAAGAGCATGTTTTTAGCAAATTCAATCATCGCAAGCATTATGATGCTCATCTGCTGAAACATTTCGGGGTACACTCAGCCGCCAATCTCACCTATGAGATGTTGGTAGCAATGTCCGATCAAATGGGTAAGGGCATTGAATATTCAGAACAGTGGCGAGGGGAAGAGAAGAAAGAGGACAAGCTCAGGAGTTTGGGGTTAGAGAAATTCCGTGAGGACGAATCAGCCCACAAGTTGACGCCAGAGGCGTTGCAACCTATACTGGATAAGATTGTGGTCTTGGTTGAGAACAAAACTTTTGACCCCAATACCCTGGAAGGTATGGCTGACCTCAGGTCAATCTTCAATCAAGATGTTACAGACCTTCTCGAATTGCGTGATGCCATAAGGCAAAATGCAGACAAGGTTAAAGTTTAGCCGTCATGGGTAATGGCAAAGCAGTTGCCACCCTGATGGAGCTTGAAACAACTCCTCAAGAGTGGGTAGATGATATTGAATATGCTCTCTATCATCCCAAAGAGTATGAATATTCGATGCCCAGCGATGATGTAATCCCCCCAAAGTTGGAGTCTGACTTCAGCCGATTTCATAATCGTGCTGTAGCTCATTCCCGGACAAAGTTAGAACATGAGGCCATGGCTTTATTCAATACATATGTGGTCTGGAAATACAAGTTGTGGAAGGCTAGGTATAAGGCTTGGGAAGATTATTTTATGGAGTTGTCTGCTACCCCGTTCTCATTTGGCCATTCAGATCTGTATGTGAAGTTCGAAGTTATTGGGAAACTAGTTGATAAAGGCGTGGATACGAGAAATGCAATAGAGGTAATTTCTATTGCACCGGGAGCCACTAAACGGTTGGTAGACATACCCATTGAGGCATTACCTGATGGAGATATAAATGTTGCTGTTACAACACTCTCTAACATTGCCAAATCACAAGGGAAAAGCGAGGCCATCCGTGCTACACTGGATTGGCAACCGGAAGAAACGTACCAGGGTAATGGAGGGGAGTACATTGAAAAAGAAGGGGTTCTTATTCTCAAAGCACGTGTGTTTCCGTTGCCACCTGCCACTTGGTATATCCACCAGTTGCGCATAGAGGGAGTTGAGAGTCGAGGAATGGCTGAGTGGATATGTGCTAAATTGGGTGTTCCAGTGCCGAAACGAGAGTACAGATGAAACAATCACAAGCAAGCATTGACCGCACACTCAAGAAGTTGAGAGAGATCATTTGATATGGGTTATATGGTTCACCACACAATAGTTGTTTCGTCGTGCATTGATAAATTACTGGACAGGGCTTATTCCAAGGCCGTTGAGATTTTTGGAGACCAAGTTTCAAATGTGGTTGAGTCGGTAGTCAATAATTATCGCTCGTTCTTTGTTGCGCCAGATGGAAGCAAGGCTGGTTGGAAAGAGTCCGAGGATGGTGACGAGAGGCGTAATCGGTTTGTAGAATGGTTGGATGGTTCGACATCTTTAGATTGGGTTGAAGTCCAGTTTGCCGATGACAACAGGGAAACAAAAATCGTTGGTGGCAGCGATCTATGAAGCAATCTGATAACCCCCAATGACTTACAGGATATTCATTGTAGCCGACCACCGTTGGCGTGATGTTCCAGGCCTCGCCTCGGTCGAAATCGAAATAGAGAGACTCCTACCAGAGTCCCAAGTTCTCATTGCCGACATCCATTTGACGAGTCAGGTGGTGGAACTATTCAAGCCACACGTCATCGTCATAAACCATCTTCACGACAAAGCGCGAAACAAGATCGTGGATGATGTGAGGCGTAGAGGAGGGTTGTGCATCGTTCTACCAACCGAGGGCCGACCAAACACAGTAACTCAATTGCAGTGGGCAACCCACGACTTTGACCTGACTCTCTGCGACCTGTACTGTTGTTGGTCGGAAGCGTTCCAAGAGAACTTTGCTGCCGTTCCTGTCGAGTCACAGGTGACGGGAAGCCAACGTTTTGACTTCTATGATCCCCCGCTCAACAGGTTAGTGAGAACCAAAGAACAGACTTGTGATCTCTATGGTCTTGACCCCGACAAGTCCATTGTCACCGTCGCCAGTAGTTTCCCCAATGCCAAGTTTTCAGACTATGGCACAGAGTTCATGGTGAAGGATTGGGAGAACCTTGGCATTGACAAAATCAGGGGGCATGAAGACCCTGCCACATTCGCCAAGCAAGAGAAGGTGGAGTTTCTGCGGTTCCAATCTTGGATACAAGCCATTGCGCGTGAAAGGGATTATCAGATTGTCGTCAAGCCACATCCAGCCGAGTCCACTAAGGATTGGATGCAGTTCTGTGAATCCATCGGTGTTAAGGTGATGCTCACGGACTATATTTTCAATCTCTTCGCTATTTCGGATTGTCATCTCTCTAGGTTTGGGGAACTGACGGCGCTGGAAGCTAGGAGCGAGTTTGTCCCCATCATTCAATGTTTTGTGGGAGACAAGGACAAGAGTTTGGATGAGATTGAACAAGAGTGGGTAGGGGTTGGCGATGTGGTGGACAACATTGCCGACCTTCTGGAAACCATAGAGGAATGCCTTATCTTTGGCTCTGAGACGGGCATCAACCCGACTGTGACCAAGTGGCTCGGTGAAATGCCAAAGGCCTCTCATAGAATTGCACAAGCTATTGTCAATCTTGTTTCTGAGAAGAGTCCCAAGACATACTCAGAGCCATCATATCAAGAGAGGGTTGAGTTACACCAATTCTTGACGAAACACGACAAGCAGAACCGTATACCTAGGGCTGACCACATCGGACAATTAGGAAAGGCCGTTACATTGTCGTCTATCCATGAGTGGGTACAAAGGATTCGGGAGATTAGTTGATGTCCCCTCTATCTTCCATAACATTTGAGTCTTGTGTCGCAGAACTTTTGTTGCCCCATGCGACTCCAATAATCACAGAGCATGAAATCGCCATTATCCGGGATAACTTCCACGATGACGCTACACGCTTGATTGCTCTTAAGGCTTTTGTGGCCCCACGCCACGAATGGGCTTGGCGTCTAGCGGGTGGACGATCTCACCCTGAATTCTCCGAAGCACAGATGGTTGAGGCTAACAAGTACTTTGAGCGTGCGCGCCCAATCAGCATTGAAAAGAAACAGGTGGTTACTCAACCTCGTGTCCCCGACAGGATACTTGAGGATGAATTGAAAGCTGCGCTAAGAGCGTGCCACCGTCAGATGCTATGGCATGGGAATGACAACAATTGGGCCTGTGACATAAAGCAGTCCTATATAGATGCTATGAACGTTGCTCGTTCTTTGGAGACAGCATGACGGAACAGTGTTGTAGCTGTCTCAGTAAGCCTGTTGATTTTGATGTCTATCTCTGCGAAAAGTGTGCGCGAGATTTCGGGATATTCAATAAAGAATCTCTCAGGCAGTTCTATCAGGTGTCTTTCCCTGTCATCAGAACTGCCATCAGTGTTTACAGCGGGTTTCTAAAGAAAAATAGTAGCGCCAGAGAAACTGACGGGGGGGGGCCTCTGGCGGTGGCTATATCTCCGACGATCACATTCCAGAATGCGAGGCGATTCCTGTATCTGGATAGGCTTCTAAGATTAGTACAGGACATCCAGGGCGATGTAGTGGAATGCGGCGTGGGTGCTGGCTTGTCTATGTTGCATATAGCAACTATTTGTACCGATCAATATCCTCATAGGAACCTGTGGGGGTTTGATTCTTTTGAGGGGTTTCCACAACCACAAGAGTATGATCGGGGCAGTCGCGAGTCACAGAAGGGGGATTGGTCAAAGAGCGAGCATGGCCATTCGGTTTTGAAGTTGTTGCTGGATTGTTATGCGATGTATGGGATAACTCCAGAGTGGATACAAAGCCATTTGACGTTGGTCAAAGGTTTCTTTGACAAGACACTTAAAGACTATCCCGGAGACAAGATCGTCTTGCTTCACTTAGATTGTGACCTGTATGAGAGTTACAAAACGTCGCTCACGGAACTCTATCCAAAAGTATCTGTAGGCGGAATAATCGCAGTGGACGAATACTTGGGTACGAAAGAACAGGAACATTATCCAGGAGCTAAAATTGCCATTGAAGAATATATAGCAGATAAGCAAGTCAAGCTATATCGGGATAAATACCTAGGCAAATATTTCTTTCTGAAATTGGCATGAATTATGCGGAGTGTCCTGTCTATGGCAAAAACAAACCAGTGTGAGGATTGTCACGAGCGGAAAGCAATTTGGGTAAAGTGGTGGATAGGGAATAAGATATTCTTCAGGAAACTCAAGGGTAATTATCATCTGATAACCGATTGGCGTGCTATACGAGTATGCAACATATGCAGACAACGATCAGAAAAAGCGATAGCGCCATTTCAATAGCACTAGGCGTGGCGTTATGTATTCTTCTCTCTGCAGTCATTCTCTATTCTGCTCCCGTTGGTGTAGACTGGGGAGGAACATATTCGAGACTTTGGCAGAATGTGAGAGACCCATATGCGATTAAGTCATTCCTCAACCCGCCCTGGACATTGATTTTTCTGCCTCATGCTATCTTGGATGTCAAGATTGGGAACGCCATCAACCTGTCTCTCAATATCGTGTTGCCCATGGCGGTCATAAAGAAACTCGGAGGCGATTGGAAATCAATGTTGCTGGTGTTCACCTCACCGGTGTTCTTTGACCTGATGCGGGTAAATAATATTGAGTGGATACCCATGTTGGTCTTCTTTTTGCCACGAGAGTTTGGTATCATCGCCTTGTTGGTAAAACCTCAGATTTTTGGGGGAATGATCCTGATTTGGCTGAAGAAACCTGAATACCGAGCATTGTATCTTGCGATCATAGCCATTTTGTTTTCTTCCTCAATGTTTGTTTTTTACCGTTGGTTCTTGCGCCTTAACTATCCTGTAAATGCTCCATTTGATTTCTCGGCATTTCCGCTATTAGTACCTGTAGGTCTATACATGCTGTGGCAGGCATGGCAGAGAAACGATGACATTTTGGCAGGATTGGCAACCCCCATGCTTGTTCCTTACATTGCCCCCTATAGTTTTGTACCCTATTTGGCAGTTTTGGCTTGCAAGCATAAGCGCGAGGCTATCGTGATATACTTGATCCTGTGGGCTTGGGTGGTCATCGAAACGCGGCGCATAGGTATTCTGGAAGCATACTGATGTTGAGTCCAAAATCAAAGTCTTCCCAAACAGGTAATGCGCCATGTATCTGTGGTTGGTACATTCCTATCATTTATCTTACTGGATATAATGAGTCGGATGGTGGCAAACCGAGTGGCAAGAATTGGGAATGTTGTCTTGGTCAATTCTGCCCCAATTGTGGCGAGCCACTGTGTTGGATGCACCAACCATCTCTAGACTCTTTGGTGTTCCCAAAGAAACTGACAAAGGTCTATGCCGTTTGATCGTAGTCAATACCCGGACGATTGGGAGGAAATCAGCCTTCGCATCCGAGAGCGCGAGGGCAACAAATGCAAATGGTGTCTTATAGTCAATGGGGCCATTGGCTATCGCAATCATTGGGGAGAGTTTATCAAAGTATTCAACTCAATAGATGAAACTGACTTGCGGGCCGACTCTCTTGCACTAGACGGAATAAAACTCATCCGTATCGTGTTGACAGTGGCACATCTCAACCACAACACACACGACAATCGGGATGAGAATTTAGTCGCGCTTTGTCAGCGTTGCCACAATAGGTATGATCGGCCTCATCGGAATCGCAACTCAGCACATACTCGCCATTTGAAAAGGATAGAGTCTGGGCAGACAGAATTGCCTCTTATAAACCCTGATTGATATTGAGTAGAAAGGCAACGACATGTCCTACAATGTGGAAACTCTATTTCTCTTTACTTCTCTCTCCCATGAAATGATTGATGCTGCTGTTCAAGAGTCATTCCAGTCCAGCGGGCAAGTAATTTTTGTAGACTTGGATGACTCTATCCGGGGCAATCTCAAAAACTTGGGAATTTCATCTGTTCCTATCCGAGTAGAGAAAAAGATGGATTGGGGGAAGCGTGACACTGAATTCAGGACATTGGCGATGCCGGGAAAGCAACTGGATTACAACTTTCCTGGAACTGACTTGCCAGTATGGAAAGTGCTATCACTAGATCGCCTGAGTTTCTGGTATCGGGGAGATGTAGTCAAGCGTCAGTACGAGGCGCTCATGGCTCTCAATTGGGATAGGGCGATTGTCCCTCTGGATATGTATCATCCTCTGCCATGGTATCTGGCGCGGTATTCTGGCAGGCAGGCAACAGCCATACAGGTGTCATCCCTGAAAACCAGAGAGTGGCTAGACCTATTGGAGTCAACCAAGTTGCCATTCTCGAAGGTAGTCACGGCCTCGGAGTCTGACAAGAAGTATCTGGAGAAGTATTTCAATCTAGTCGAATTCAATGATATAGGAATGTTTCCGGTTCCCTTGAAAGCCCCAGAGTCCGAATATCGCTCTATCCGCAAGGCACTAGGAATTCCAGAGGGAGCTAAAACAGCCCTCTTGCCGTTCTTTTCACAGAACGAATGGGAATTCAGGGTCGGAATTACACAAGTCGCCATGAAGTTCCAGTACATCCTGATTTTACCAGCCACAGAACAAGACAAAAAACATTTGTTAGCAACGGCCGGAAACATCTTCAATGAAAGGATACTCCTAGTGGATAACTGGAGTATTGAGTCGGGTTGCGATGAATGCGTGTTATTCAGATATGACGAGTCGGCGGTACGCCAACGGCGCATTCCTGTAAACGTTATGGATGTGACTGGACGATGGCTATCTAAGGAATTGGCAGTAATGCAATGAAACATAAATATGGCGGATATANGGCAACCATATCTAGAGAAGTTCCCAACGTGCTAGGACATATTGATTACTATTGGAATACAGGGGTTTATTTCAAATGCGAATTGTGTGATGAATGGATTCCACAAGAAAAGATGGACGATGAATGTCCAGAGCAGTATGATCTTGACGATGAACAATATTGGCGCTGACCGATACGGTTGTTGGTTTGGAGAGAAAGAATGGAAGGCACTGTTGGCAATCCTGTGGTACTTGATGTTTCACCTGACCAGGGGCCGAAAGTAATCTATGTCACGCAAGGACAAATCTGGCGCGATTTGTCAACGCATAGGCGAGAGAAAGGCAGGTTGGTAGAGATAATAATGGTGATGGGTGATAGAGTCTATCTGGAAACATTGAAGAACTCAGATGGTGAAGACCCGCACCGAGCTACTTTTAGCTCAACGGCGCGTAGGCGCTTCGATGGCAAGGCCGCAGGATTTGAGTACGTGGGGGAACGAAGCCAATACGAAAGTCTCTATTTATGATGCTTGAAGGAAAGAAGATTATCAGTTTTGCGGGTCGTATCCATCATTGGCAGAAACTTTCGCCTCTGGTAGAAGGTCTTCGACAACAAGGCGCGAATATAGCATATCTATGCACTGATAATGCCACGAACAATGACCCAACGACTGCCTATCTTTTTCCGGCGCACGAGCAGTTCATCCATGCTCTTAATTATCTTCGCCAACCATCTGTCCAGATGGTAACGGAAATGACTCGGTCTATCCTCTCGCACATAGACCAACAAGTGGCCACGCCAGAAACAGACATTTGCAACTTTGTAGAACCGTTCTGGATCGCCTATAGCATTCGAGAGGCGTGCGAGAGCATGGTGTCGTTTGCTAACATGCTGGACACCGAGAAGCCCAGTTGCGTTCTTATTCTCCACGAGAATAACTTTTGGACTAAATCACTAGCGTATCTATGCAAGATGAAAGACATCCCTTGTGTCTGCTTCCAAGAAGGAATGCTTCGCTTACGTGACCAAAAGACGCTCGGCAAACAAAGCATGGCCTCTGAATACTCACGGAAACTGCTAGTGTGGTCAGAAAGCGCCAAGCAGCATTACCTTGAGTCTGGGATAAACCCTGATAAAGTCGAAGTCACTGGCATATTGCATCTGGATAGATGGTTTAGGTTCCTCAAGAATAAAGAGCAGTTTGAGCAAGCGCGTCAAGCTCACAAGCTCACGCTTGGGTTTACAAATGGGAAACTCGTAACCTTTGCTTTGCCACAGATCAATCGTTACGAAGGCAATCCCATGCACGCCATAGGAAAATTGTCTGATTGGGCAGCAGATCATTTTGTTCAAGTGGCTTTCAGGTTTCATCCTTTTGAGAACGAAGACATAGTAGAAAAATTAAAGGGAAACTTAGCAAGTCACCCAACGGCCAAAGTGATAACAGGTGGCGAAACTAATGAATTGTTGGCCTCTTCTGACCTGGCTATTTCACAACACAGCACTATTGCTGTAGAGGCTATGGCTTTAGGTGTTCCCCTAGTTGAGATGGATTTAGATAATGTGGGGGTGCTAGAGAGTTTGTCCGATAAGGGGGTGGCTTTTGCAATCCGAAGCGGACAATTGAATAAAATCTCTGACATCTTGAGCGGAAAAGAGAAGTTGGATGCTGATGTAGTTGAGTCTTGGAAGAAGGATAACACCGGGCCGACAGATGGCCTGTCTGTTTCCAGAGCGATTGAGTGTATCAATCAGGTGGTGGCATGAACTTTCAGCGCGTGTGGGCTATGCCAGACTCGGATACTTTCAATATAGCTCCCAATGGTGGAGCAGAAGGTAGCATATCAAGCGAAGTTGTTCAGTAGATGACTCCACACATCTCGGTTATCATCCCGACTCGTAATCGCAATGGGCTATTGAGCCTCGTCCTAGAGGCATTCAAGCGCCAGACTCTTGTACGGGAATTGTATGAAATTGTCGTAGTCAACGATGGCGGAGATTTCTGGCCGGGATTAGATTGTGATAGGGTAATATACCAAGAACATGCTGGGCCTGCTACTGCGAGAAATAAAGGCGTAGAAAGTAGTAGTGGAAACATTGTCCTTTTCCTCGGCGACGACACGATACCCCAACGCAACTGCTTATACTATCACTGGCTGACTCACTACGCCATTGGCGCACCGGTGGCCGTACAGGGTTATACCGATTGGTGGCCCGACTTGCCTCCGTTGGCGCTAGAGAATTTTTTGACGGGCGATAGTGGCCTGCAAGCCAACTGGCGTGCGCTGAAGCATGATGATGGCAGTTGGAAGAAAGAGGCAAACGGCTTTTGCCTCACAACAAATTACAGCATAGACAAGTCTGAATTTCTTAGGGTAGGGGGCTTCAATCCATCTTTCCCCAATGCGGCTTGGGAAGATGTTTGCTTCGGGTTGGAAGCGCAGATGTTGGGAGTCAAGACTCTTTTCCAACCTGACAGCATTACCTATCACGCTCATCGGCAGAACCTAGATGGTTTTATCAAGCGCCAGATGATGGAGGGGGAATCGCGTTTAGTGTTGTGTGCTTTGCACCCGGAACTGACTTGGAATCTTCTTTCGCCTGAAAGCCTGAGAAAGACAAGCACTGAAACCATGCGCCAAGCAATAGAACTTGCACGGGAATTGAGTTATATCCAGTCTCAAGACTTACAGGACATGCGACAGCAACGGTGGTACAATGCCTTTCGAGAAGCGTCATGGGAAGGCGTAAGAAGGGGCATAGAGATTGCATCCAAGAGATGCAAGGCATGGTTGGCTATTCCTCACTTGCACACGGAAGAGGAAGCGCATCATATCGCTACCTGTGCCAGTTTCATTGAACGAAATTTGGCCTATGCCGAAACGAGCATAGAGTGGGCTATACGTCAGAATTCAAACAACTGGGCTATCTGGGCTGTGAAAGGTGAGCTCGAATTGGCGCTTGGACATCGCGAGAATGCCATCGCTGGCTTCAGACGCTCTGTTGAACTTGGCCCCGGTGAGAAGTGGCCTTTAGACAGACTCTCTGATTTGGAACAGTCCCATAGGGAATGAATCTGGATAATGTTTTCTATGGCGCAGTCTTGGGCAAGGATTACATCTTTGACAACTTTGTTTACTATCGCCAAGAGCAAAGTCAACCTTGCTTAATCTGTGGAAAGTCAACCCAATGGGTGTGTCTGAATATGGAACTCAGCGTGTGTAGCACAGAATGCAGTGATATTGAGCGCGCCAAGTTCTTTGCCGATTTCGATTGGACGGTGTGGGGGTACTACACCACAAGAGATTGGTACAAGAGTTAACTATGAAAGTCGTGCATTGCTTTGCAGATGGCCACAACGAATTCAACTCTAGCCATTGGAGATCGGGTATTCCCTGTCAGGCGCTTCGTAAAGCAGACTATGATGTCTCGCAAGTTCACATTGACAAGTGGCTCAGGGACAAGGATCGTGCGCTCTTCGCCAAGGCTGACTTGATTATCCTACAGCGGGTTTTAGTAGAAGAGTCATTGGATCGAGCCGTGTTCTGGAGAGAGCGGGGGAAAGCAGTTGCTACGGACTGGGATGATAGTTATGCTTTATTGGATGACTCCATGAAGAATCAGGCTCATCGCTTCTGGAAGGATGGGATCGTAGATATTACCTACGATCAGCGGACGAAATTCGCCAAAAGACTAGAAACACATCCCTTAGAGCAATTCAAACGTGGTCTTAGACTCATTTCTGGCGGAATCACCCCATCTCGCATCCTTAATGAGGATTGGCAACACGTCTGTAAGATGTGGCATATTCCGAATTTCATTGATGCGGATCGGTATCTTCCCTACAGAAAGGTTGTCGCAGAAAGAAACACAAACGAGTTAATCATAGGATGGGGGGGGAGTCTGAGCCACATCGTCTCTTTTGAGAAATCAGGGGTGCTAGAGGCATTGCGCCGGGTTTTTCAGAAGCGCAAGAATGTCAAGTTCCTACTCTGTGGGGATGAGCGCATTATGAATCTACTCCGGTTGCCAAGAGATAGAGTCATCTATCAAGGATATGTACCGTGGTATACTTGGCCGCAAGTGTTGTCGCGTTTTGACATTTACATTGCGCCATTGGCTGGACGCTATGATGATAGCCGAAGTGCTATCAAAATGATGGAAGGTACAACGATGGGCATTCCGACTATTGCCTCTGGTTCTCCAGCCTATCAGGATTGGATAAATAACAAAATCGGGATATTCACAAGTGACAGCAATGATGATATAGTTTCCATCGGGGGACGGGCCGAGGAGTGGGAAAAACTGTTATTGGATGTCATAGACCATTACCCCGAAAGAAAGCAAGAGGCTCAAGGCTGGATTAGTTATGCCGAGAAGTGGTCTGTTGACGCGAATATAGAGCGCATAGCAGATACTTACCGGAATATCATTAAGCATGGCTAACAGAAAGAAAGCGAATGCCAGATTGGACACTTTGGTACAACAGCAACGTAATGATTACGGGGGTTAGTGGCTCTCTTGGAAGTGCGTTATCCAAAGAGTTACTTCAGGCATACAATATAAAGCGCCTTGCGGGAATATGCCGAAAATGGCAACCTCTGCGTGATTTGGAAACCTCACTGAAAGACGAGCGTTTCAGGCCATTCATAGGCGATGTCAGAGACTTAGAGAGACTCCGTGTTGCCTTCCGTGGCATTGATTACATTTTCCATGCTGCGGCTATCAAAGATGTGATCTATGGTGAATACTCGCCGACCGAGATTGTAGCCACCAATATTGTTGGCACTCAAAACGTCTTGCAAGCGGCCATGGATTGCGATGTCAAGAAAGTCATGGTTATTTCATCGGACAAGGCTGCTAGTCCAAACTCATGTTATGGTGTATCAAAACGTATGGCCGAGTGTCTGTCTGTGGCCTATAATGCCTACACAGGTAGCAATGGCACACGCTATGCCGTGGCACGCTACGGGAACGTCGTGGGCAGTTCGGGGAGCGTTATCCCGTTGTTCCTGAAACAGAGAAACACTGGCAGTATCACACTCACTGACTCTCACATGACACGGTTCTGGATCACTATGTCTCAAGCTGTTCAGTTTATAATCCAGTGCATGGAGAATATGGTGGGGGGCGAGATTTTTGTGCCACACTTACCCTCGGCTAAAATTGTCAATGTTGCCTCGGCTATCGCACCAGAGGCGGAGATAAAGATTGTGGGCATCCGACCTGGCGAGAAGATACATGAAGTGATGCTGACCGAGCACGAGACCCCTAGAACGGATGATTTGGGATGGGCCTATCGTGTTGCACCGTCTTTGCGTTTCTGGGGCGGGCCTGAATATATAGGCGGTTCTCCAGTTTCACCTGGCTGGTTGTATACCTCAGCCAGCACACAGCAACTCAATGAAGACGAGATAAAGACTTTGTTGTAAGCGTACCCCATGCCTAAAAGCAGGGGCTTTTTCCTGGCGCTATGCGGTGGTCTGTGTATCCGAGAAGTATGGTTGGCTTACAGCAACCCGGCCCAAAACACGAATGTTCTGAGCCGCTTGGAGTATATCACCATTCAATATCTTGAGAAGGAGGCGGTATTTCATCCCCACGGCTGAAGCTGGGGGTATCCATACCGTAAATTCTGATGACGCAAGTCAAAACCACAATCATAGACAAGATGGCGCAACAGATCGCAAAGCATCCACGTTGGTTTGCTTTTCGGTTGTCGTTGGCCAAGTTGCTCATAAAGTTAGTGGTGTATCTGGTTACAAAATTATCTGGCTTTCGACTCTCTATGAATATGGATGTCCAAGAGACATCTCCCCAGAGAGAAACATTGAATTATCCCATTCCTGTTCATAAGCCGACGATCAATAAGCACGATATGGTGAATGCCTTGATTGTAAAGCACTAACAGGCGATAACATGAAAGCCAACACTAAGGTATCGGGAATAGAAAAGAAATGGTGGGTATACTTCCCTATATATAGCGGAGGGGCTGGAAAGCCATTTGATGATGAATGGAAGGCATATCGTTTTGCCTCCGATCATCGTCCTGCGCAAGTAGTGCTAAAGGCAAATGGGCTTCCCGAGGGAGTAGTTGCCAGATTTTTAGAAGAACCGTCCTGGCATAGTGGATACTAAGAATTTTAGATGAACATTCAAGACTTTGCTTTAATTGATTTTGTCATCAATATTGGAACAAGCCTATTGGGAGCCATTGTCGCACTTCTTGGCGCAACGGTGATAACTCGTCTGAAGAGTATTTCCAATAGGTTTGCGAGGGGAAAGTTTGTGTCTAGTCCTGATGGCAAGGCGGTTGCAAGCGAGGCAGAGGGCGAGGTCTACATTGCAGACAGCGCCGGTGTTAGAAATGTTACTCACCATCCTGCCGTTGATGAAGGTGTGGTTTGGTCGCCTGACAGCCGTTATATTGCGTTTCACAGCAATCGGGGCGGTTTTTGGAATGTGTTTGTAATAGAGGCTGAAACCGGGAAAATGGGGATTATGACCAACATAGGTGGTCTACAAAAGAGAAAGATACATTGGGACAGCGAGGGGAACCTTCACATTGACTTGGGGGGCAGTGAATTGGCTATCAAGGCCAATGAGATTGAGAGGCATTTGACATGAAGAATATAATTAAATTCATGGGGTCAAATGGCAAAATCTCCGAGATAGAATATGAGGTTGCGATTTCTACAAACAATACCAATAATGCCACGATTGGCCTATTTGGATGGCCTATGACCACTAACCCAGTTACTAACCCGGTTGCCAAAGATGTCACAAAGTATCGGCGTACCACCCATCACCCAGATGGCAGTTCGAGACAGATTGATGCTTCTCAAGAAGCGGTATGGCAAAAGTATTTCAAGATCGGGTCAATGACGGACTCTCAGCAATGGCAAACAGTTGAGGATGTCATTGAGCGCATCACGGGATACTGCAAGTCATTTGGTGGCTATCCTCCATCTGTAGAGGAAGTTACTGATGCGTTGAATGAACTAGCTAATGCCAAACTCGTAGAGAAAGAATCTAAGACACAGTGGTAATCCCATAGGTGGAATAACCGTTGCTACCTGTCACTCTGGAGGCTAAAATGTCTGATGTGGTTTTTGTGGCGCAATGGCACAATGAACATTGGGGAGAGATAAGCAAAATCTTCAGGGCTAAGCAATGGGCAACCCACTGGTTAGAAGAGAAAATAGAAACCGAGCGTGTAGTAGATTGGAAGATATGGGAGTTTGAGTCAATAGAGAAAGCAGAGGATTTTATCCTGTATGGAGAGTAATCACCCCATTATTGGGACTATTGCCATAATTCCAGCGAGGGCAGGAAGCAAGGGGATACCCGGAAAAAACAAGCGACTCTTGGGTGGAGAACCCCTTGTACAGTGGACTTTTGAAGCGGCCTTGGGGGCAAAGTCCATAGATCAAATCTATGTCACCACGGATGATGTAGACATTGAGATGCTTGCAGCCAATATGGGAATATCCACCTTAGGCCGTCCCAAGTGCCTTGCACAAGACGATGTGCAGTTGGATGAAGTAGTATTATTCAATCTTCGCCAACTTAACCACAATCTCAATGTGTGGCCAGAGAGAATCGTGTTGTTGTCTCCTACGTCACCTTTTAGGGGTAGCCAACATATTGATGAGGCCGTTGCGGCTCATCTTGAAAATTACTCAGTCTTATCCATGTCAAAAAACATGAGGTTCCATTGGTCAGCCGGTGCAGGAGAGGCAACGGCCATCTTGCATAATCCCACTCGGAGATATGGAAGACAGGAAATCCGCGAGTGGCTTTATGAAGAGAACGGCGCTATCTATGTGTTCAATGCTGACCGACTTGCAAGAGAGAAAACATATCGGTATCCACCGTATATCCCCTACATTATGAACACCGAGTCTAGCATAGACATAGATACTGAATTGGATTTACTATGGGCTGAGTTTCTGATTTCACAACATCCGGGGGCTAAAGGTTTCGACGATGCGCGCCCTGTAGGGGTAGGTAGGCGAGAAAGGCGCACAGCCATAGCCATAAGCGCATTGGACGGGGTTTCAATGCCCCAGCCTCCACCTTCTACAGAAAGAAAACACCATGAACATTTGTCTCCTCACTGGCACAAAAACATATTATGCACAGGTTTTGGGATTCCTAAGGTCTCACGGCCACCAAGTTGAAGTAACAACAGAGAAGGTATCTTCTGAATACCTTGCCGACTTTGACTTGGGAATATCGTGGTTCTATCGCCATATTCTATCGGCAGAACACATCGCTACACCCCAATACGGGATAATTGGCTGTCATCCCAGTTTCTTGCCTTGGGGTAGGGGAGCAATGCCCAATGTATGGACGATCATTGATGGCATCCCATGTGGTGTAACTATCTATTGGGTTGACGAAGGCATTGATACTGGCCCAATCATTGCACAAAAGACAACAGATATTTATCTTACTGACACTGGCGAGACATTATATGATCGTTTGTGCAATGATCTTTATAACTTGCTAGTGGACTCTTGGTACTACGTAGAGTTCGAGGCGACTACGGGAAGACAAAACTCATCTGAGCCTCAGTCCAAACTGGACAAAAATGGGTCGGAATTTCTCTCTAACAATAGAAAAGATGTTGATGGCATTGATGACTTGGAAAAGTTCTTTGATGAGAGGGATGTGAAAGACATGGTTAACATTCTGCGCGCTAGGACATTTACGGGCCACGAATCAGCCTACATCCGAGATGCAGATGGCAAGAAGGTCTATGTCCGAGTTGTACTTGAGAGAGAGAAATGAAACAGCAAAAGGGCAACGATCTTGATTATCTTAAACGACATGGATTCGTGATGTCATTGGCTACGAAGGTAGATGTAATCCTATCCATTGAGGATCGAGATGGGATATTGGATAAGGAAATAGAGAAAAATATACNACAGAATCCAGACCTAAAGGTTGGCAGAAAACATATTTTCGACACGGGAACCATGTTTGTTCAATTGACACTCAACAGGAGAAGAAAACTTTTAGGTCTTTTCAATTGTCGTTATGACAGGGTAGAAGGTGAAGTTGCCATCTGGGTATCTCCCTATGGCATTGTAGAGACTCAAATTTGTCCCACTACAGGGTGGGATGATATTGTCACTTAGACTTTTCAAGAGGTGCAATCATGTTAGAGAAGTTTGAAGACTTACTTGGCCACATTCTCAACACCCAGGAATAATGAAACTAATACCCGCGACCCAAGATGACCAATACCGACTCTGGCAATGGCGAAATGATCCTGCGTATCGCCGTTACTGTGATCTCAAACTCATATCCTTTGAGGCCTTCCATATCATTGACGGTGAAAATAATGCAATTCTGATTGCCGACTTTGATAACTCCAAGGTTGGGTTTATTCTTCTATCCAAGAAAGATGATATTTGTGAGATCAATCTATGTGTGGATAGGGAAAGACGTGGCGATGGTCTTGGAACTAGCATGATTGGCCTCGGCTCTGAATATGCGATGCAGAATATGCAGGCCAAGAGTCTGGTAGCCTATATCCATACAGAGAACTATAAGGCACTGTTTGCTTTTGACAAGGCTCGTTGGCGAGATGGGGGTACGGTGGACAATGGAAAGGGACGAGAATGCGTGCGAATGATTTATCCGTGAATTTTATGATATTAAGACAGGACATTGGAAATGCCTAAAAAATCAAGCGAATATGATCCAGGTGTTTTATTCCCACTGCTATACGGTGTTTGGCTAGGAGGTCATTGGAAAGCGTGGCTCAAAGACGGCAATGGAATCGTATTCTATTCACCTTATCTCTCAATAGCTAGAGCTATGCAAATAGATTGGAACAATAACAGTGGCCCTTCGGCAAGAGTTTGCACGTTCGGGAACGATGGTAATCCGGTAGAATTGGAGACCTAATGCACAGAGTCAACGTTATTGCAGATGTGGGAAGCAACCACGANGGGCAGATCAATAAGGCGTTAGAGTTGATTCGCATCACGAGTGACGTTGGCGCAAATACAGTAAAGTTCCAATTGTTTACGGCGGATACATTGTGGCATTCATCTGACGCTCGCCACAATACCATCAAGGCAGTAGTTCTACCGGAATACTGGTTGCCAGCGTTAAAGGCGTATGCAGACTCTCTGTCAATAGAATTCCTTTGTACTCCGTTTTCGCCTCATGCCGTGGAAGTCCTAGAGAAACTGAAGGTAAAGCGATACAAGATTGCCAGTGGTGATGTAACATATCTTCCACTCTTAGAAGTCATCGCAGAGACGGGCAAGCCGGTCGTGATGTCCACTGGCTTCTCGACATTTGATGAGATTGATAAGGCGCTTGAAGTTCTAAGTGCTGGTAGAACTAGGGATGTTATCCTTCTGCATTGTGTAGGTGAATATCCCACACTTCCAAACACGGCCAACTTGTCGCGCATCTTGGATTTGATTGAGAGATATACTATGCCCTATGGCTATCCCGTAGGGTTATCTAGCCACTTGAAAGAGTGGTGGGTTGATATTGCCGCAGTCGCTTACAAAATACACACTATTGAGAAACACATTGATAGCTACGTCCCTGGAATTGAAAGCAAACACTCGCTCAATCCCATGCAGTTCATTGACTTTGTTCAAGCTGTACGGGACATGGAGGGGGCAATGAACAAAACCATAGAATTCAGTGATGGGGAGAGGTACGCTCAACTAAACTATCGTCGCGATCCTTCAGATTGGTTGAGGCCCATGCAAGATGCCAGACAGAAAAGATAAATATCCATTTGGGGATGATTGGTGGGGAAGGTTCGTTCTCTTTGAGATTCTTAGGAGTTTCTTTATTATTGCAGCCTTCTACATCTTGGTTCGCATGTTGGACAGTTTGGTCAAGTAGAAATGGAGGAGATTGTCAAATGAAAGATAGAGCGTGGGATTGTTTTGTCGTCTTTCAGATGATCTTGATCGCTATTGTGGCCCTGATAGTCATTGTGGGCAATGTAATAGTATTAGCTGAATAGAAAGATACACAGATGGTCTGTCTATATATACATATCTGGCCTACTGAATGGACTCTTGTGCCATTTCTTTATTGGCGCAGAGGCTATTTATCTATTGATTGGCTAATGCTTACTACTGTGGTGCATCTATATCTACCCTCTCTTCCCCCTTGGACAGTAGAATGGAAGAGGCGACTACATTGGGCGTGGGATGCACTCCGGGGATTGCCATGACATCATTGCTAATAAGCGAAATAGGCGTCAATCACAACGGCGATCTCGGTATCGCCAAGAAACTCATAGATATGGCTAAGGTGTGCGGCTCTGATTTCGTCAAGTTCCAGAAGCGAACCATTGAAATATCAACGCCGAAAACCGAGTGGAATAGGCCTCGGATGTGGAATGGTGAAATCATCCCCTATATTGACTATCGCGCCAAGGTTGAGTTCTTGAAAGCCGACTATGATGAGATAGCACACTACTGCAAGAAGCAAGGCGTCAAATGGTCTGCAAGCGTGTGGGATGAACCCTCGGTTGACTTCATCATGCAGTATGCCAATGAAATACCGTGGATAAAGATACCATCTGCCAAGTTGACAGACACGAGTCTGTTAGGAAAGGTGCTGAATACGGGTCTGCCAATGGTGTTATCAACTGGCATGTCAACAAAGGAGGAGGTTGATACTGCTGTTGAATACGTTTCCAACATGGTAACAGGTTCATCTTTGTTCCATTGCCACTCTGCCTATCCTGCGCCTGACTGTGAGTTGAACTTGAGAGTAATCCATTCCATGCAGGGTGATTACGACTTGCCGATTGGCTATTCCTCCCACAGTGTTTCTCCATATCCGGCTATCTACGCTGGGGTGATGGGGGCGAAGGCAGTTGAAGTTCACATCACGCTTGACAGAACGATGGAAGGAAGCGATCATCGCGCCTCATTGGAGAAGAAGGGACTGGAGTTGTTGCGTCGGGAATTAGACCGTATCCCGCTTGTAATGGGGGATGGTGAAAAGCGAGTCTGGGACAGCGAAGTACCTGCTAGAAAAAAACTGAGAGGCTAGGAGATTAAAGGATGACAAACGTAGTGTCTTTTAAGCCGGATACAGAAGAGGAGCTTGNTGGACTTTGCTATAGAACAAGATCACAAGAANAGGCATACAAATTGAAATGTTTGCCGTGTCCGCGGTGTGGGGGCGTTCCAGAATGTGTATTTGTCATGGCCGCAGTATNAGATATGGATCATCACTATATTGAATGTTCAGTGTGTGGACATCAGGATGAATTTGCTTTCTGGTCTAGTTCCTATTCTGCGACTGAACATTGGAATAGAGAAATATTGAAGAAGACTGACAATAAGACCGACAATAGGAACGAAAAGACAGACCCGCATCTAGGATTTGAGTTATACTAGACACTGGGTAGCAATCATTTGAGTTGAGGTTCTAATGCCAAATGGTCATTACTATCCCACGGCAGATGAAACACGTGCATCTACTCGCCGGGAGGATGAAGAAAATAGATCGTGGGAAAAGTTGGTTAACGATATTCCTACTTGTTTCATTGCTCCAGGGCGAAGAATGGTCGCAATTCCGAGCAACCTTTTCCCCGTTCACTATCATATAGCTGATGCAAATGGGTATGTCTATTTGGGGAAAGAAATATACTTGGGACAATACGGTAAAATTGTATGTACCTTCAATAGTGAAGAGTTCCGGGTAGGAAATAGGTTTGATAACATGCTTATCGCATCAAAATCTCTGTTGGAAGATGAGCGGTCATTTCTGACAAATGTCGGAATTTATACAAGACTTGAGAAAATCTTTGGCAGTTCTGAAAAGGCTGTGTCAGAACTTAGATGTGCCTACTGCGGACAGTTGGCGACATCTGGGGCGACAGAATGTTCTAAGTGCGGGGGGCGATTAGAAGTGATAGATCATTGAACAGTGGCGACATTGAAAAAGATAAAGCGTCAAGACCTCCTGAAACTCTCGCTCCCATTGTTTCCTTTTGGTAGGCTATGGAAAAAGAAGCCAACTAATCGGCTTGAAGAGATTGTAAGTGGCTTATATAAAAAGTCGTGGGTTGTTAGGGTTGATACCAAGAGCCTGTCCGAAGAAAAAATTGAGTTCTCGATCCTGGGCTTTGATGACGTGCGCCGAGAAAGGTTCTCGGCCACCGCCTGTATATCACAGTCCCTAATTCAGGACAGGGATTGTGATGCTGTTGGAATCATAGAGCATCTTGTTCTGGCCGAGGTGAACACGACAAGACATAAGATATAGTACCAATTTCCTATTGCCTCTGCCGTGGCTTGGAATACAATGAACAGTTGAAAGGATATTAACTCATGGGCGAGGGTCTTGTCACTGGATATGAGATATTGGGCGTCAGGCCACATGGATTCCTTACCTATTGCGCCGTTTTCGTGACGATAACTTCTTCGTTGCGATTTACTCAAACAGTGTGGGATTACTATATTCCAGGAAAACTGTCGGACAAAGAAATCGGCGCTTACATTGCGCGGAAGATAGATGAGGAAAACTTGCTACGTTCTATATCCAAAATAAATAACATACTAGAATGGCCCTTCACGTAAGTAGAGGATAGTAATGTCAACCAAAATTATGAATTGTTCCTGCACACATGATTTTCAAGATAGACAGTATGGCCGTGGCAATCGCGTCCATAATTGGGCGCTCAAGGCCAATAATACGGGGGGCTGGCGCTGTACTGTTTGTAGTAAGGTCAAGCTTGCTAAGGTTGCATCTTCTGACAAGAAAGGACTGGAATGAGTAAGAATCCCTCTGCTTTGTCCTGCCTAGTGCTGATTGCACTAGTCGTCATATCGGTGATCGTTCCCTCCTTGCTGGATGGGTGGGCATTGTCAATCATGTGGGGATGGTTCATTGTTCATACATTTCTGCCCTTTTTGCCATTGCCTTGGCGATATTGTCAGACACCATGATCTAAAAGAATGGATGATACCGTGAGAACCCAAGACGAAATCAATGCCGAGATTGCCAAACTGCGCGAGATGAAGCCGAGCGTTAGACATCATACTGCATTTGGCGATGACAATTGGGCAGCCATTGATGCCCAGATCAAAGTCCTTACAGAACACTTGGACGAAGATGCAATCTGGGATGAATGGCCCAGNGATGAGAGTGACCTGTCAATGCGCGATGCTGCGCGTGATGCCGTAGCATGGATGACCGACGCTGATAATAAGCCACCTTCTAATGATTGGCAGTCCCTTGTCAGGTCGCGGGTTGCACAGGCTACAATTAGGACAGTGGCAATGGAAATGGCAACAAAAGCAACAAAGAAAATAAAGAAGAGTCGCGCCAAGTCAAAGTCAAGCAAGAATGCGAGATGAAAACAAGCGCGAGTCATCGCACTGTGTTTGGAGACTACTAAATGTCAACAATTATTTATCCTTGTGGATGTTTCTTATCGCGTAGCATGTACGGAGAACGTGAGGTGCTGTATGTTAATCATTGCGGACTGCATGATTATCTTTGGTCACAACATAAGTCTTTATACCAAATGGCGCAAGAACTGGTAGATGTTCATGGCAACGCCAATGGGTGGAACGTCCAACAAAATCATCTATTTCAAAATCCCAATCAATTGGATTGATATGAAACGGCGCAATCCGTCCTGCTGGAATCTGCATAGCCACAGCAAGAAACGTCTTGGCATTGCCGACCTGTACTTGGCTTCTCGTCATGCTACTCCGATGGAAACAGACCTCAAAGTTGGAAATGTCGTCGAGATTGTTGGGAACTTGCCTAATTATAGGCATGGCACAATCACAAGCATCACAGCCTCTTGGATTTACGTCATGCTTGAAAGTGGTGTGATTTATCCGTTTCGTCCCGATGAAATCAAGGGTGGGACAAATGAATGACTTTGACCACCTTCTCAATCAACGCACATTTGACCACGATATTCTACAAACTGAGCGCCGTAAGAACGAGACGGCTACGGGTTGGTATCACTTTGAGGCCTGTCCTATATGTCGAGGAACAGTTTTTGAAACAGAGTTGCGTGTGATTTGGTGTTTAGACTGTAATTGGAGTCCCAACAATGCTACAGACTCTTTCCAGGCCCAACACACAGATTGAAGTTGTCACTCGGCTAGATACTAATCCAGTAGCAGTTTACCTAGCTGGATTGAGTAAGGGTTCACGCCCAACCATGCGCGGAGCCTTAAATCTTATTGCGGGTATCCTGTCCAATGGTAAGAACACTGATGCACTTGCGATGGATTGGGCCTCTGTTCGCTTCCAGCATACAGCGGCCATACGTTCCCGATTGGCAGAGACTTATAGCCCCGCCTATGCTCGCAAGATCATTGTGGCGTTGCGAGGCGTTTTGAGATCATGCTTCAAACTTGGTCTTATCTCTGCCGAGGACTATACCCGTGCGATAGACACAGGTAAGATAATCGGCAGCACACTACCCGCTGGACGCGCCTTGACTGCCGATGAGATTGCAAAACTCATAGAAGTGTGCCAAAAAGACAAAACTGCGGCAGGGGCTAGGGATGTCGCTATTATTGCTTTGTTGCGCGCTGGGGGACTGCGGAGGGCCGAGATTTGTTCTCTGAATGTAGATGACTACAACCTAGAAACAGGTGAGTTAGTCATTCGTGGAAAGCGCAATAAAGAGCGCATCGCCTATGTTACCAATGGCGCTGCTGATGCTCTAGCCGATTGGCTAGTAGTCCGGGGGATAGAACCAGGGTCGTTATTTGTTCCAGTCAATCGTGGTGGAAAGATCGTGATCCGAAAGATGTTCTCCGAGGCCATTTTCAATATGCTCCAGAAGCGTGGTCTTGAAGCAGGCGTTGCCGACTTATCCCCGCACGATTTTCGTCGTACTTTCGTAAGTGATCTGCTGGATGCAGGGGCCGACATCGCCACGGTGAAGGAGTTGGCTGGACATGCCAACATCGCGACTACTGCAAGGTATGACCGGCGCGGAGAGAAGGCAAAGAAGAAGGCAATTGAATTGCTAACTGTGCCATATAAGAGAGAGAGGACATATACAAAATGAATGCTCGTATATCAGAAAAGATAGCGAAATACATTATTGAGAAAATCAATGAGGTTCGTCCAGACCTAGTTATTGATATTCAATCTGACCATGATGGACGCTATAGCGCACAATGGAAGGGGACGCTTACGTTAAATTGGGGGCCATTGAATGACTATAACACAGAAAAGTTTCATCCAGAATTTGTTAGCTTTTATTGGGGCGGATTCAACGAGAGTGAATTAGAAATGGAAGGTGGAGGGGATGGATTTTTTAGTGATGCTAGGGAGACTATTGATGTTCCTGATGCCTCCTCAGATGAGCAACTCCGCACTATTTGTAGAGATAAGAGGTTCATCAGAATCGTTGAATCTGCCGTTACTATGGCTAAGAAGATAAAACCCTTAGATAAAGCAAGTATTCCGGGATACAAAATCGGATTTCGCAAATGAATGGATATGTAACCAACAATGACAGAAGGCAGTTGGGTTGTTGACTGTGCCATATCACAGGAAGGTCGCTTGATTTCTATGAGAACACTTGATAAGGAAGATCAGGTTAACATGCTAAATACAATGACAGTTGGTAAGACTATTAGTCGGATTGCATACAATGAGGACGGAATAGATTACCTGTCCATTTATTTTGAGGATGGCAGTAAGATAGTATTGTCAACATTAGGNGGCATAGAAATAGAGGTTGAGCGAGAGTTGGGCGAGAATGGAACGGTGTTTGATTAGCCTTGTACTATTCGTCATCTTTGGCTCCTTGGGGATGGTATTGACGATGATCTTGGGGTTTCTTGTCGCATCGCTATTTGATTGGGTTTCTGGGGAACGATAAGTTACTGGAAGGATAACATGGAACTGCTGGCCGAGTTCATTTTAGTCATGTTTATTTTGGCTTTTGTATTAGCGTTGACGATGATTATCGTCTATCTTATCGCAGTGGCGCTTGACAGGAACGATGAAAATAATACCGACTTCTCCACAGACTTGACACGTAGCGAAACAACCGTATAATCTTTAGTAGACAAGATGGGTAGCACAATTTGGCAAGGCCCCAGATCGGGTGATCTGGGGCGATTGTTTTAACTTGATTGTGACACTTGGCTATAGTTGAAGGTCACAAACGGGTTAGAGACAGACCCCCTCCGTTCCATCTTGAGAGACGCAAAGCATGTCCCATAAATGCCATAGTCAATAAATAATGTCTCGTTAGCCCCACTGAAGACTACGTGGCCAATAGAAGTCGCCCCATTTAGAATGCCAACTTGCGCCCCAGCTATCATGCCACAGGCGGCGGTCATCACGCTGTAGAGGATGCCAGAAGCCAATGTCACAGTCTCAGTTGACCCAGTAACGGCGCAAGCCACCGTAGAAGTTGCCCCAACCACATACATAGCCCCCTTCTGGTTGGCCCGAATAGGGATAGCACCACCAATGGTTACGGCAGAAGGCCCGTCTGTGTAGGCCCCCATGAGCAAGTTTCCGACTGTGGGAGATTGGATAAGGCTTCCCCCTACTATCCCCCCGGCCCACAGCGCCCCGAAAATCTTGCTAGAGGTAGTCCGCGCCCCAAGCGCCGTAGGCAAAGCAAAATCAATCTGGCTGGTGGAGATGTCTGCCCAACCAATGATCTTTTGCCCCCCAGCGTCTTTGGGGAGAGTGTCGGAAAGAGAATATCCAGTTGTCATTTTCGTTTACACCTTCTCACAGTCCTGAGCACGTACCCACAGACCAGTGGGATATACTCCGAGGACATCATTTAGGACTCTGATCCAGTCATCGGTCACACCTCGCACATCCATTACATATCCCTTTGGCTTTTCCTGCCAGAACGTCTTGCCTTGATCCCGATAGACAGGCGCGGTAGCCTTTGCAATCTTGATCTTGTCCACATTGACCTTCAATGTAGTCCAATAAGGCGCAACCGTCACAGCAGTGGCAGGCCCATAAAAATACACGTCTCCCCTGGCATTGAAATCCATCACCATGTCCACGACATGCTGTAGGATTCTGTTGTCAGCAGGCTCGTCACGTCTCGCCAATAATACAGAGAATAAATCCAGATGATCTGCCATGTCATTGTCCTTTGAGTATTGAATCAAAAGCTGATTGAGCTTATCATTGATTTTGTAACTTTCCCATGACCCACCATAGGAGAATAGAGTCGCTGCCTTCACGAATGGCAATCTTGTAAGTGCTCGGTCATAGGTCGCTAAGTAATCGCGGTACTGTTCCTCTGTCCATTTCAAGACTTTCCATGGCTCCCCTCCAGGATTGCCAGGCGTATGGTCGGCCCCGCACTCGGTAATCAGTAGTGGAACATCGGGATAACCCATAAATGAGAATTCTCGGTTATCTCGGATACATCTCAGGAGTAACCAGGTATCAGTGTTTCTATCTGGCCCACCATACTCATGTCGCCCCAGATACCCGCTATACTTCAGCACAGCCTCTAATGCAGGCTCATAGGCTTGCCAAAGTGACAAGTCGGGTGTTCCAGTGGCCCAATTCCCGATGACGGGTATCTTGCCATACTGTTCTCGCATGATTTTGCAGAAGTCGGCCAAGAACGAGGCGTAGTGGCCCATCGCTTCAAGGTTGTCAAGGACAATCTCATTGGGGCCTTCCCATGCCTGAACAGCAGGATTGGCAAGGATTTGTTGGTCAAGGAATCTGGCAATATAGTTTTGTGCCGGGATGCGTTCCCGGTTAGGATCATACCAATCTTCTACAACTCTTCCGATGACCAATGGCTTGCTTGGCAGATCGGCATATTCCACAGCCGCACCGAAGTCATCTACTAACTTAACGAACTTGGCATCTGTTTGGCGCATAAAATCCAATGCCAATCCGTGACCGCCGATCATTACGTGCGGAACGAGTTTACTTGGCATCCTGTTTGGGCAATGTCTTCTTTAACTCTTCAACCATCGCAGAGTAAATGTCTACTCGTTTCTGGCTATTCAGGATTTCGGCCTTGTTGCTTTCCAGAATCTCTACCCCACATCCAATTCTTCTGTTGACGGCATAGACCTGTTCCCACTCCCAGCGAGTGTTGATCCACATTTGGACTTGTCGCTCCAAGATGGCAATCTTGACTTCGAGGGTTGGTTCTTTGTCTTCCATTGTTTGCGCAAACTCCTTTCTGATAATTATACTACACGGCATCCAGTTGGATGTAGTATTCTACCTCGTTTATCCATACTCTCAGTTTGTCAGAGGCAGTAAATGTCCCAATAGCCTCGGTTGCTTGCTCTGTTCTTATAGCAAGAGTGGCATTGGTAGCTCCGGCGCTACTGTCCTTGCTGTAAATCTGTATCATGTTGGCGGGCGATGTAGAGGGGACTGTCCCGTTGGCAATCCCAAGAACGCCAATGGCGCTTGTTCCAAATGTTAATGTCCCAATGCCAACGTTGCCCGCAAAATAGTTTTGATCCGCGCTATCTGCTTGATAAATGCCATAGCCAGTTGTAACGCCTGTTACTTTCTGTTTGTCAATATAGTGACCATAGGCTATCCCAATTGTTGCTCCGCCCGATAACGCAGGCGAGGGGGAATAGTGATGTGCGACTTCAGTGAATGTCCCTGAGGTTAATGTGATGTCAGTTGTAATGCCACTGGCTGCCGTGACAATTCCCGCACTTGCGCCACTGGTGCGAACACTGAAAAAGCCCCCAACTAGCCCGCCTCCAACGACAGAGGTAAATGTAGCCGTAAGGTTGTTCGCGGAGACAAGTCTTGCAACTGACCTGACACCATTGGCTGAGAAAGCACTATTGCCTGACAAACTGTAATCTACTTGTGCCAAATACCCCTGTACTGAGGCTGTCCCGCTGAATACTTCGCGTGCATCTATCAGGCGGATAGCAGCAGGGATGCCAGTTGTCCCTACCCCGAAATGGCCCGCGCCAAGCATGGTAAGCGTCGTTCCGTCAAATGTCAGGTTGGCGCTCGACATGAGCGTGTTTCTATTACTCCAATATGCTACCCTGTTTTCAGCGCCTAATCCTACTGGCCTACCATAAGCATCTGCCGTGATATTCACCGTGTTATTGGCAACAAGGAGAGCGGGCAATGACGGCTCACTCTCGGATAGTCCCTCAAGTTGCCGTAGCCTATCCAGAATATTTACAAGCGGGGGTTGAACAAAGAGTCGCGCATCCCCGATGTTATCTGTCAGTCCTGTCCAGTCAATTGCAGTTGTGGATGAAGTGAGTTTGATGTAGGCCAGTGGAAACTCGTTCCCCGAAGGCCCCGGTATCAATCCAAGCGTAAAGAAGTCAGCATTGGCGACAGAGCCTTGAACAAATGGAAATCCTGGACGGTAAACGATAGTCTGCGTGGTGGGGTCTAGCGCAACCATCACAAAGACCATATCCATGCCACTCGGCTTCCACTGATTGAAATTCGCACTTG
>C687J35021_10000387_pt1 | contig 35007 bp, 29 predicted proteins | sample RifCSPhighO2_12_FD_35021 | JGI IMG/M metagenome (IMG submission 35021) | reverse complement strand
GCATGCGCTGCATGTGGAAGCGCCGGGCCTGGATGAACAGGGCTTGGCAGCATTGGCGCTCAACCTGCGCACCTTGGCCGCTTGGTTGGGGCTGGAGCGCGTAGCGCTCAACTGCACGAGCGGCAACGCCGCGCGTCTGCGTGGGTATCTCGGCTGAGACCGTGAGTCGGCAATCGGCTACGGCTTCCGCTACAATGCGCGGCGAATTTGTCTTGCCCGAGAGTCCACCATGTCCGCCTGCCAGACCCCGATCATCGTTGCCCTGGATTTCCCGACCCGTGATGCCGCCCTGGCGTTGGCCGATCGGCTCGACCCCGGATTGTGCCGGGTCAAGGTCGGCAAGGAACTCTTCACCCGCTGCGGCCCGGATATCGTCGGTGCCCTGGCTGGCAAGGGTTTCGAGGTGTTCCTCGATCTGAAATTCCATGACATTCCCAACACCACGGCGATGGCGGTCAAGGCCGCGGCCGAGCTGGGCGTGTGGATGGTCAACGTGCACTGCTCGGGCGGCCTGCGCATGATGGCGGCTTGCCGCGAGACCCTGGACAAGCTGGCCGGCGCCAAACCGCTATTGATCGGCGTCACCGTGCTGACCAGCATGGAACGCGAGGACCTGGCCGGCATCGGCCTGGATATCGAACCCCAGGCGCAAGTCCTGCGTCTGGCGGGTCTGGCCGCGCAAGCCGGGCTGGATGGTCTGGTGTGTTCCGCCCAGGAAGCCCAGGCGCTCAAGGCCGCTTATCCGGCGTTGCAGCTGGTCACTCCCGGCATTCGTCCGGCGGGCAGCGCCCAGGACGATCAACGGCGTATTCTGACTCCGCGCCAGGCGCTGGATGTCGGCTCCGATTATCTGGTCATCGGCCGTCCGATCAGTCAGGCCAGCGATCCGGCACAGGCCTTGGCGGCGGTCGTGGCCGAGCTGGCCTGATAGCCCATCAACAATTACAGTCGCTCAATTCGACTCAGTCAGGTTCTTGCCATGCATCCCGCCGCCGAAGATTCGCCACTGGGTAAGTCCAGCGAATACATCGCTACCTACACGCCGTCGCTGCTGTTCCCGATTGCGCGCGCCGCCAAGTGGGCCGAGCTGGGCCTGACGGCCGAGACGCTGCCGTATCAGGGGGTGGATTNCTGGAACTGCTTCGAGCTGTCCTGGCTATTGCCTTCGGGTAAGCCGGTGGTGGCCATCGGCGAGTTCGCCATCCCGGCGGATTCGCCGAATATCATCGAGTCGAAATCCTTCAAGCTGTACCTCAACTCGTTGAATCAGACGGCGTTCGCCGACATCGCCGAATTGCAGGACGTGTTGCGCAGGGATTTGTCGGCGGCCGCCGGCAAGTCGGTGGGTGTACGCGTGCGCAGTTTGGCCGAGGTGACGGCCGAAGGGGTGGCGACGCTGCCCGGGCAGTGCATCGATGACCTGGATGTGGTCATCAGCAACTACGCCCGACCGCAGCCGGAACTGCTGCGTTGTGAGCCGCAGCGGATAGTCGAGGAAAGTCTGCACAGCCACCTGTTGAAGTCCAACTGCCCGGTCACCGGCCAGCCGGATTGGGGCAGCGTGGTGGTGCAGTACCGCGGCGCGGCGCTGGATCACGCCAGTTTACTGGCCTATCTGGTGAGCTTTCGCCAGCATGCGGATTTCCACGAGCAGTGCGTGGAGCGGATCTTTCTCGACCTGCAGCACCTGCTCCAGCCCGAGTACCTGACGGTGTATGCCCGTTACGTACGTCGCGGCGGCCTGGATATCAATCCCTACCGCAGTACGGCGGCGATAGCGCCGGACAACCGGCGCTTGGTGCGCCAGTAAGCGGGGAGGGGGCGGCAGGCTGGAAGCGTCAAGCAAGAGTTTGCGCGCATCAAGGCAGCTTGCCGCTTTCGCTTAGATCCCCATGTTGGCCAGGCTCTGCACGATGTTGCGCAAGGTGCCGGCCAGGGTGGGATGACTGGCTTCGAAACGTTCCACTGCCAGGTTGACGCCATCGATCAGGGTGGCATCCGGTGCGGCCGCCGCTTGGCGGGCCAGCTGGAGTTCGATTTCCTGGGTCAGGACAAATAGCGATGCCCGTTCTTCTTCAGTCAGTGGCGGATCCTGAGCCAACTGTTCGCGCAGCTCTTCCAACTGTTGCTGCAGACGGTTTGCAGGCATAAATCTCTCCCTCATATTGATAGGCAAAACATTGACCCTGCGCCTTCGCGAAGGCCCTTGCATGCTTGCTAGGGTAATCCAAGCGGCGCGGCTTTGCTTGCCCGGGATCAAATCTTCAGCGGCTGTGGACGTGCTATCACCAGGTAGCTTCGACAGATCGCCAGCCAATGCACCGCCTGCAGGTAGGGCGGTCTCGGAGCGAAGCGACAGCCCGCCGGATGTGTGTAGTACCGGTGATCGACGGTGCACTGCCTGCGGCTACGGATCGCGGATCGCTTGAGGTAATTGGTCGGACTGTAGGGCGTTTGTAGACGGTCGCAGTAGGCGAGAGTTTTTGCACAACCGCTCAGGGTTTTTCCCCCTTTTGTCTGCGTGAGCCGAGGTCGACCAGGCAGGGGCCGAGTTCGCTCAATTGATCGATTACCGCGTGCACGCCGAGGCGATACAGGGTCAAGGTCGCCTGGGTGCGCAGGCGGTCGCGCTCGGCTGCCGCGAGGGCTTGCCAGTCTGCTGGCGCCTGGCTACAGAGTGGTCCACAGGCCGCCAGGCCGATGGTCCACAGCCCGGCATTGAGGCCGGCCTGGAGCAGGCGCGGTTCGCCGCTGATCAGCACGCAGCCATCGAGTTGCTCGACCTGCAAGTCCGCCAGTGCCTGCCAGCAGGCGTCCGGCGCAGGCCAGGCGCGGCCGATTCTGCTCGGGGCGGCGGGGAGCCAGTCGGGCAGCGGGGTTGCCAGGGCGATGCTGGCATCGCGCGGCAGTTCATCGAGCCAGGCACAGGGCACTTTCTGCTGGTGCAGTTGTTGCAATTGCTGCAGGGCGCCCGGAGTGAGTTCGGCGTGCTCGCGGGCGGCTTCGCTCAAGGCCTGCTCGAAGGCCTGGCGCTCGCCAGCGCTGGGCGTGCGGCCAAGCCATTGCTCCAGGGCACTAGGCGCGGCATTCAGCTGTTCGCTGCCGCGTCGTGGGTACAGCCGCTGCATGGCCGTGGGCAATGTCCGTGCACCAAAGTCCACCAGACAACCGGATAAACCGAAAAGCAAGGCAGTGAAGGCGGGTGGGGTGGCTGGCATGCTGGTCATCCTTGAAGTAATCAGGTCCAGTCTGCAGGCTGTTGATGACGACAGGATGAAGCTTATGTGACGGCTAGCGGCAGAGACGCTCGATCCGTATGGCAGAGTACTTGGTGCCTGATCAGTCGACGCCCATGAAAATTGCCCCTGTCCCACCTGACGAGGGTGTGAGCAATATTGAGTAAGGTTTTTTCCTGCGGTTTGCTGGTCCCCTCGGCTGCCTATTTGGCTGCATCAGGCTTTATACTGCCGGGCCTCTATGGCCGCCCTGGGGCCGGCCGACAACTTTTCTCAAGGAGAGACCCTAATGCCTGTAATCGGTGCGAACTGGATCGATCGTCTGGGCCGATTGTGTGCCTGTGCCAGCCTGGTACTGCTTCCGCTGGTGGCTCAGGCCGCTGAAGATGACCCGTGGGAAGGCTTCAATCGGGCGATCTTCCGCTTCAACGACACCCTCGACACCTATGCGCTCAAGCCGTTGGCGCAGGGCTATCAGGCGGTAACCCCACAGTTTCTCGAAGATGGCGTGCATAACGTCTTCGGCAATATCGGCGATGTTGGCAACCTGGCCAACAACGTGCTGCAAGGCAAGCTGCACGATGCCGGTGTGGACACCAGTCGGGTGATCTTCAACACCACCTTTGGCGTACTGGGCTTCTTCGATGTGGCCCGGAAAATGGGCCTGCAGCGCAGCGACGAAGACTTCGGTCAGACTTTCGGCGCTTGGGGCCTGGGCAGTGGACCCTATGTGGTGCTGCCGCTACTAGGCCCGAGTACGGTGCGCGATACGTTCAGCAANGCGCCGGACAGCCTGCTCCAGCCTTACCGGTATATGGGCCATGTGCCGACCCGTAACCTCACGCGTGGCGTGGAGGTCATCGATACTCGCGCCAGTCTGCTGTCGGCCGAGCGGATGGTCAGTGGCGACAAGTACATCTTCATCCGCAACGCCTACCTGCAGAACCGTGAGTTCAAGGTGCGCGATGGTGAGGTCGAGGACGACTTCTAGTCGTCCTGCTTTCAAGCATTTCACGCAAAAGGCGACCATGTCAGGCCGCCTTTTTGCATATTGAGTGCTGCCGAGTTCAACTCATCGACAGAATCGCCAGGCCCAGGGTCTGGCGGCCATTGTCCAGGTCGCTGACGCGTACCACCTCAGCTTCGGCCACCAGCCCTTTGAGCTGGTTATGGTCGGAGGCGATATGCACCTTGATCTTGTCACCCATCTTCAGGGCACACTCGACTTCGAGCTGCATGCCGGTACTCGACAGGTCGAGGCACAGTGCGGGAATTTCCTTTCCGCCATGCTGCAGGGTGACTGGTGCTTCCAGTCGCATGCGGATGTAATCGCGTTTTTCACTGTAATCGTGATTACTTTGGCTCATGGACGCTATCCTCTTTGTTGTAGGGTTCTCCTGTGGCCCTTATAACCTTCGCCGATTTGCGGTGTAAAGTCGCGTAGCGATGACTGGCGCATGCTTGAATCGAGGTGCGTATGGGAGTACCGTCAGCGCCTTGAGACGAACCGAGTACATGNGCGCAGGCCNATGGCCTGGTGCTTACGCCTAGCCTTGCCCCGGCGCAGTTTGCCTGGATACCCAATGCACAAAACCAGTGCCACGCTGCTGATNATCGATGACGACGAAGTGGTGCGCGCGAGTCTNGCGGCCTACTTGGAAGACAGCGGCTTCAACGTTCTGCAGGCCTGTAATGGCCTGGAAGGCTTCGATGTGTTCCAGCGCGAACAGCCGGATGTCGTGATCTGCGATTTGCGTATGCCGCAGGTCGATGGTCTCGAGTTGATCCGGCGGATCAACGAGCTGCAGGTGGAAACCCCGGTTATCGTGGTATCGGGCGCCGGCGTGATGAACGACGCGGTCGAGGCCTTGCGCCTGGGCGCCGCCGATTACCTGATCAAGCCCCTGGAAGACCTCGCGGTGCTCGAGCATTCGGTACGCCGTGCGCTGGATCGCTCGCATCTGCGCCTGGAGAACCAGCGCTACCGGGAGCAGCTGGAAGAAGCCAACATCGAGCTGCAAGCCAGCCTGCATCTGCTGCAGGAAGACCAGAATGCCGGTCGGCAAGTGCAGATGAACATGCTGCCGGTCACGCCCTGGAAAGCCGATGGCCTGCAGTTTGCCCACCAGATCATTCCGTCGCTCTATCTGTCCGGGGATTTCGTCGATTACTTCCGCGTCGATGAGCGCCGCATCGCCTTTTACCTCGCGGACGTGTCCGGGCATGGCGCCTCTTCGGCATTCGTCACCGTGCTGCTGAAGTTCATGACTACCCGCTTGCTCTATGAATTGCGGCGCAATGGCAGTTTTCCCGAGTTCAAGCCTTCGGAAGTCCTCGGCCATATCAACCGTGGCCTGATCAATTGCAAGCTGGGCAAGCACGTGACCATGCTGGGCGGGGTTATCGATGCGCAGCTGGGCCAACTGACTTACAGCATCGGTGGCCATCTGCCGCTGCCAGTGCTTTACAGCGAAGGCGAAGCGCATTACCTGACCGGGCGTGGTTTACCGGTTGGCTTGTTCGATGAGGCCGAATACAGCGATCATGTGCTGAAATTGCCGGAATCGTTCAGCTTGACGCTGCTATCTGACGGTATTCTCGATCTGCTGCCAGGCGCTACCCTGCAAGAAAAAGAACTCGCGCTGCCCCGTTTGGTCAGTTCGGCAGGCGGAACCCTGGATGGTTTACGTCAAGTGTTTGGGCTGGCCAATCTGGCGGATATGCCGGATGATATTGCCTTGCTGGTGTTAAGCAGGAACCTTGCATGAATCCTGGGATGAGCCCCGGTAGAATCCAGTTNGCCGAACAAGACGGTACCTTCGTACTGAAGTTTGTTGGTGAAGTGCGNCTGACCCTGTGTTCGGCGCTGGATTCCACCATTGAAAAGATTTTTACTGCGCTGAATTTCTCCGCCATCGTCATCGACCTGACCGAGACGCGCAGCATCGACAGCACCACCCTGGGCTTGCTGGCCAAGCTGTCGATTCTCTCGCGGCAGAAGATCGGTCTGCTGCCAACCGTGGTGACCACCCATCCCGACATCACGCGGCTGTTGCAGTCGATGGGCTTCGATCAGGTGTTCAACATCGTCGATACGCCAATTCCCTGTCCAGAGTGCCTGGACGATCTGCCCTCGCAGGATCAATCGGAAGAAGTGGTGCGGGCCAAAGTGCTGGAAGCTCACCGCATCTTGATGGATCTGAACGACTCCAATCGCGAAGCCTTCCACGATCTGGTCAACGCGCTAGAACATCACTGANAGACCTCTATTTTCAACACATGCGGGGCGCGCGATGAGAATCGGCGCCCCGCATTGCATTCAGGCGATGTCGGCGAGCAGCGTTTCCAGTTTTTCCTGGTCGCGAGCGAATTGACGAATGCCTTCGGCAAGTTTCTCCGTAGCCATCGGGTCCTCGTTCATGGCCCAGCGGAACTGGCTTTGCTCGAGGCTTTGCCGCGCTTCGGCGGGCTGGCCGCTGCTCAGCTTGCGCTCGAGCGGGGACTGGTCATCGGCCAGTTGCTGCAGCAGTTCCGGGCTGATGGTCAGGCGGTCGCAACCGGCCAACTGCTCGATCTGGCCAATNTTGCGGAAGCTGGCGCCCATCACTACGGTCGCGTAGCCATTGGCCTTGTAGTAGTTGTAGATGCGCGTCACCGACTGCACGCCCGGATCCTCTGCGCCGACGAAATCACGCCCTTCGGCTTTCTTGTACCAGTCGTAGATCCGGCCCACGAACGGTGAGATCAGGAACACCCCAGCATCGGCGCAGGCCTGGGCCTGGGCAAAGGAAAAGAGCAGTGTGAGGTTGCACTGGATGCCGGCTTTTTCCAGTTGTTCGGCGGCGCGGATACCTTCCCAGGTCGAGGCGATCTTGATCAGGACCCGCTCGCGGCCGATGCCAGCCTGGTCATACAGGTCGATCAGGCGTTCGGCACGGCGCAAGGTGGCCTGAGTATCGAAGGACAGGCGCGCATCGACTTCGGTGGAAATACGCCCCGGAATGATCTTGAGAATTTCCTGGCCGACCGTCACGCCGAAGCGGTCGCAGGCCAGGCCCAGGTCACCCTGGCTGGCGCTGACGGCATTTTTCAGCAGCTCGGCGTAGCGCGGCATGGCGGCGGCTTTAAGCAGCAGTGACGGATTGGTGGTGGCGTCGACCGGTTGCATGCGGGCGATGGCGTCGAGGTCGCCGGTATCGGCGACCACAGTGGTGAACTGCTTGAGTTGATCCAGCTTGGAAGTCATGGTCCTGCCTTATCGTTACTGATGCCATGACCTTACCCGAGTCAGCGCCCTTGCAGCAATTGCGCCGCCTGATCGAACAGCACCAGGGGCTCGGCGGTCTTGTGAATATCCACCGACAAGAGCTGGCGGAAGCGCCGGGCGCCGTTGAAGCCCTGGGCCAGGCCAAGCATGTGGCGGGTGATGTGGTGCATGCTGCCGCCCTCGGCCAGGTGCTCGGCAATATAACCACGCATCGATTGCATCGCCTCGAAGCGGCTGAGTACCGGTGCCGTCGAGCCGAATAGCTGTTGATCGACCTGTGCCAGCAGGTAGGGATTGTGATACGCCTCGCGGCCGAGCATCACGCCATCGAAAGTCTGCAGGTGGGTCTGGCATTCCTCCAGGGTCTTGATGCCGCCGTTGAGGATGATCTGCAGAGCCGGGAAGTCGCGCTTGACCTGCGCCGCCAGGTCATAGCGGAGTGGCGGTACTTCGCGGTTTTCCTTGGGTGACAGCCCGGAAAGAATGGCGATGCGCGCATGCACGGTGAAGCTCTGGCAGCCAGCATCGCGCACCTGGCCGATGAAATCGCACAGTTCCGCGTAGCTGTCGCGGCCGTCGATGCCGATGCGGTGCTTGACGGTCACCGGAATGCTCACCGCATCGCCCATCGCCTTGACGCATTCGGCGACCAGCGCCGGATGGGCCATCAGGCAGGCGCCGATCATATTGTTCTGCACCCGGTCGCTGGGGCAGCCGACATTCAGGTTGACCTCGTCGTAGCCCGCCGCTTCAGCCAGCTTGGCGCAGGCCGCCAGCTCGGCCGGCACGCTGCCGCCCAGTTGCAGCGCCAGCGGGTATTCCGCGGCGCTATGGTGCAGAAAGCGCGCGCTATCGCCATGCAGCAGCGCACCCGTGGTAACCATCTCGGTATACAGCAGCGCATGCCGCGACAACTGACGCAGGAAAAATCGGCAGTGCCTGTCCGTCCAGTCCATCATCGGCGCTACGCTGAATTTTCTGCTGATAAGGTTTTGATTTGAATGATTTTTAATCAATTTTACAACCGCTATTTGCTGTGTCTTGGTGCGCTTGTATACATGAGGCGCGCACGGTTGGCATGAAGGGTACATGCGAGAGGCATTATACAGGTGCATCGTACCGCACTCCGATTGCACGTCTGCTCAGGTTGAAAGCCGCATGCCATGGCCACCATGCTTTTGTAATGCCTTTCAGCTTATCGAATCCTGATGCCACGGCCCGCTAATGCATCAAGCGGGCAAAGCTCTCCATCGTGGCATCAAGGCGTGGCGTCCGTGCCAGCGAGTCGATGAACGAAGATCAGCGTTGCGCCAGTAGATCCAATGCCACGTCGACGATCATGTCTTCCTGGCCGCCGACCATGCGCCGCTTGCCCAGCTCGACGAGGATGTCGAGGGTCTTGACGCCGTACTTGTCAGAGGCCATTTCGGCATGGCGCAGGAAGCTGGAATAGACCCCGGCATAGCCCAGCGCCAGGGTTTCGCGGTCGACCCGCACGGGGCGGTCCTGCAGCGGGCGGACGATATCGTCGGCCGCATCCATCAGGCGGTAGAGGTCGGTGCCGTGGTTCCAGCCCAGGCGCTCGGCGGCGGCGATAAAGACTTCCAGTGGCGCGTTGCCGGCCCCGGCACCCATGCCGGCGAGGCTCGCGTCGACACGGTCGCAGCCTTCCTCGACGGCGGTGATGGAGTTGGCCACGCCGAGCGAGAGGTTGTGGTGGGCGTGCATGCCGGTCTGGGTCTCGGGGTTGAGCACAGCCTTGAAGGCGCGCATGCGCTCGCGGATGTCCTGCATGTTCATCGCGCCGCCGGAGTCGGCCATGTAGATGCACTGGGCACCGTAGCTTTCCATCAGCTTGCCCTGGCGGGCCAGCTCTTCGGCCGGAATCATGTGGCTCATCATCAGAAAACCGACGGTGTCCATGCCCAGGCCGCGGGCGTAGTCGATGTGCTGGCGGGAGATGTCCGCTTCGGTGCAATGGGTGGCCACGCGCACCACGCGGGCGCCGGCATCAAAGGCGGCCTTGAGGTCATGGATGGTGCCGATACCGGGCAGCAGCAGGGTGGCGATCTTGGCGTGGCTGATGACATCGGCGGCGGCTTCGATCCACTCCAGGTCGGTGTGGGCGGCAAAACCATAGTTGAAGCTGGAGCCTTGCAGGCCGTCGCCGTGGGCCACTTCGATGGAGTCGACCCTGGCCTTGTCCAGAGCAAGGGCGATGTCCTGCACATTTTGCAGCGAGTACTGGTGGCGAATGGCGTGGCTGCCGTCACGCAGGGTGACGTCGGAGATATAGAGTTTTTTGCTCGGGTCGAAAGTCATGGCGATGCTCCTCAGCCGTTGATCATTGACGCGCTGATAAGCGACTGGGCCATGCGCTCGGCGGTGGCCAGGGCGGCAGAGGTCATGATGTCGAGGTTGCCGGCATAGGCGGGCAGGTAGTGGGCGGCGCCTTCGACTTCGAGGAACACCGAGGTCTTGAGGCCAGAGAACTTGCCCAGGCCGGGAATACTCAGCGGGGCCGACTTGGGGATGAGGTCGAACTGCACCTTCTGCTTCAGGCGATAGCCCGGCACATAGGCATGCACGGCGGCGGCCATCTCTTCGATGGACGCTTGCACCTCGCCTTGGTCAGCCGCTTCGGACAACACGAACACCGTGTCGCGCATCATCAATGGCGGTTCGGCCGGATTCAGGACGATGATCGCCTTGCCTTTGCCGGCACCGCCGACCGCTTCGATGGCCTTGGAGGTGGTTTCGGTGAACTCGTCGATATTGGCGCGGGTACCGAGGCCGGCCGACTTGCTGCTGATGGAGGCGACGATTTCGGCGTAATGCACCTTGGCGACTCGCGAAACCGCCGCCACCATCGGAATGGTGGCCTGGCCGCCACAGGTGACCATGTTGACGTTGAGCTGGTCGAGGTGGGCCTCCAGGTTGACCACCGGCACGCAATACGGGCCGATAGCCGCCGGGGTCAGATCAATCAGGCGGATACCAGGCTTCAGCTGACGCAGGAAGGCGTCGTTGCTCAAGTGTGCGGTGGCCGAAGTGGCGTCGAAGACGAAGTCGATTTCATCGAATACCGGCAGGCGGGCCAGGCCTTCCACGCCTTCATGGGTGGTGGCCACGCCGAGGCGGGCGGCGCGGGCCAGGCCATCGGAGGCCGGGTCGATNCCGACCATGGCCCCCATCTCAAGGTACTTGGCGTTACGCATGATCTTGATCATCAGGTCGGTGCCGATATTGCCGGAGCCGATGATGGCGACTTTCAGTTTGTGGTGACTGCTCATGCAGTGGGTCTCCTTGGGTGCCATGGCCGCGCCAGGGCACCGATCAATCATGGGGTGCGGTTGCTGAGGGCTCAGACGAAGCGGCAGCTGACTTCGCCCAGGCGAGTCAGGCGCAGGTGCAGGCGGTCGCCGGCCACCACCGGAGTCATAGGCCCGAGCGCGCCGGACAGCAGCACATCACCGGCCAGCAGCGGTCGGTCGGCCGCCGCCATGGTGCGGGCCAGCCACAGGCAGGCATCCAGTGGGTTGCCCAGGCAGGCGGCACCGACGCCGATCGAGGCCTGGGCGCCGTTCTTCTCCAGCAACATGCCTTCCAGGCGCAGGTCCAGCGCCGAGAAGCGGGTCGGTTGCTTGCCCAGCACATAGAGCGCCGAGGAGGCGTTGTCGGCGACGGTATCGGCCAGGCTGATTTTCCAGTCGGCAATGGCCGAGTCGACGATCTCCAGGGCGGGCACGACATAGTCGATCGCGCTGATCAGCTCGGCCAGGGTGGTGTCCTCGCGCAGCAGATCGCGACCGAGGACGAAGGCGATTTCACCCTCGGCCTTGGGTTGGATCAGCCGGCTGCAGTCGATCTCGCCGCCATCGAGGATTTCCATNTCGGCGAACAGCATGCCGAAGTCCGGCTGGTCGACCCCCAGTTGCTGTTGTACTGCCGTCGAGGTCAGGCCGATCTTGCGTCCGACCAGGCGGCGGCCCTGGCTTAGCGCCGCGCGGGTATTGACCTCCTGCACGGCGTAGGCGTCGGCCAGGGTGGTGATGCCGTAGGGCGTGGTGAGCGGTGCGATCGGCGCTTTGCCGATGCGTGCGCTGCGCAGCGCCAGGGCGGCGGCTTCGATTTGTTCCAGGCGGGCTGTGGGTTGCTGGTTCATGAGGCCTCCCGTTGGCTGTTGGCTGCCTGCAGGCCGAGCTGCTCGAGCAGGTAGTGGATTGCCGACTGCACCGCCCCGGGTCTGGCCATGGCAAAGACGAAGCGGTCGGGACGGACGATGGCCACCGTACCCACCGGGTAGCCCGCTTCCTTGAAGCGGCGGATACATTCGCCGGTCATGTCTTCCCATTCGTCAACACCCTGCGGCGCACAGGCCGATACCTTGCCTTGCGGGCGGCCGCCGAGTGGATAGAGCGTCAGGTAGCGGGTCTCCAGCCGCGCCAGTTGCTGCAGGTCAGCGTCCAGGAGTGACTGCCGCGGGTCGACCCCATAGCCGATCAGCGCATAGCCTTCGCCGAGGGCTTCATCCATCAGCAGCGGACGGCTTTCACGGTCCACCAGTTGCGGTTGTGGCAGTTGCTCGCCCTCCAATCCTGCGCGGCGCTGGCGCGGCAGGCCGAAGTAGGCACTACTCTCGTAGCGCGGCCGCGGCTTGAACTTGGCCTCGCTGAGAAACTCGCGCAGGCCAGGGGTCAGGCGTGCCGTGCGCGTGGCTAGATTGCGCAGCGAGCACAGCAGCGGGTTGGCGGTGGAGACGAAGTTCTTCATGTGGATCGACAGGTCGATCATCGCCTGGGCATGTGGCCGGCGTTCGCTCTGGTAGCTGTCCAGCAGGCTGTCGCAGGCCTGGCCACGCAGCACGGCGTCGAGTTTCCACGCCAGGTTATAGGCATCGCGCACGCCGGCGTTCATGCCCTGGCCGACGAACTGCGGAGTCATGTGCGCGGCGTCGCCGGCGAGGAACACCCGGCCGTCGCGCCAGGTCTCGGCCACCAGCGCGTTGAAGGTGTAGACCAGGCTGCGCAGGATCTCGACCTTGTTCACATCCACATACTTGCTCAGGTAGGCGCGCACGGTCTGCGGGTCTTCCATGTGCTCCTTGGTCTGGCCGGGCATCAGCATGAACTCGAAACGGTGATGGCCGTACGGCTGGCGGCAGCTGACGGTCGGGCACTCGGGGTCGCAGATGAAGCTGAAGTAGGGCAGGTGGCGCAGGCAGTCCTCGCCTTCCTTCTGCTTGATGTCGACCACTATCCAGGGGTTGGGGAAGCTCTTGCCGGTCATCTTGATGCCCGTCTGCGCGCGCACTGCGCTGCGTCCACCGTCGCAGGCGACGAAATAGCGCGCCCGCAGGGCTTCCTCGCCTTCCTGCGGCGCAGGCGTTTCGCCAAGTACCGGTGCCTGCTTGCTGTACTGCGCGCCCTGGCTCTCGATGTGCATCACGGTGACGCCGTCGGCATCCTGGATGAAACGGGTGAATTCACGCCCACGGCGCACGCTGACCAGCGGGTAGCGGACCAGTCCATCGGCCAGGGTGGTTTCCATCAGCGGCTGGTAGAGCAGGTTGTTGGCCGGCCAGCCATAGGGGCGGGCAGTCTGGATCAGTTGGTGCAGCACCTCGCCATTGGGCAGGAGCCACTGAAAGGTGGCATTGAGCAGCATGTCCTTGGTCAGTTCCTCGGCCATGCCGGCGGCCTGGAAGATGCGCAGGCATTCGTCGTCGGTATAGACCGCGCGGGCATTGCCGTAGAACTGCGGCTCGCGCTCGAGCACCACGACCGACAGGCCACGCTTGCCGAGCAGGTGGGCGAGGGTCAGGCCGGTTGGGCCCAGGCCCGAAATGACGACGTCGACTTGTGGAGCAATCTTTTTATTGTTCATGTGCAGCACCCTTAGTGTTTGGGTTCGAATGGGGTGTATTCGCGACGGATCAGCGAGCGGATCGCCCGTGCTGCCTGGCGCAGTTCATCGCTCAGGTTGTGCTCGAGTGGTTTGTGGCCCCAGGTGCTGATGCCCTGGTGCAGGGTGGGTTGCCAGTTTTCTTCGTCCACCGCGATGGGGGACCAGCCGTACTCGATCTCGAAGCCGGACGGGCTCTCGACGTAGAACGACAGTTCACGGTCGTTGGTGTGCTGGCCGACGCCCATCATGATCCGGTAGCCGAGCTGTCGGCAGCGCTGATAGGCCGCGGTCATGTCCTCCAGCGCCGCGCACTGGATGTTCATGTGCTGGATGCGCGTGCGGATCGGGTCCATGCGCCGGCCGCGGGTGCAGGCCACGGCCACCGAATGGTGGCGCTCGTTCAGGCGCAGGAAGCGGATGTCCAGCATCAGGCCGCTCATTCTCTGCTCGATGTCGTCGCTCACCCGCGCATCGAGGATCTCCTGCCAGAAGCCCAGCATCGCTTCCGGGCGGCGCGAGGTGATCGCCACATGGCCCATGCCGGCGCTGCCGGTGACGTAGCCGCTGGCCAGCATCGAAAGTGGCGCATCGCTCAGCAGCGGGGTGAGATAGAACTCGATCGGCAGCCCCTTGGGACCGATGCAGCGCCAGTACTGCTCGACGCCGCGCAGGGCGGCACCGCGCGCTTCGCCGGTCTCGACCTCCACGCCCTTCTGCTGCAGGCGCTGCAGGACGATGTCCAGGCTGGCTTGATCCTCGATCTCATAACCCAGCGCCGCCACGTCCTCAAGCGGACCACGGCTGATCACCAGACGCCGCGCATGCTGATCGAGGCGGCCGATCAGGATGTCGCCTTGCATTTGCACGTCCAGCCCCAGCGCATCGCGGCCAAAACGCAACCAGTCTTCCAGCTTTAGCGACTCGACCAGCGCATAGCCCATGCGGGCCTTGCCGAAGAGGTCGGTACGCGTGTTGTTTGCTTTTGTCATGGTTCATCGGCTCCTGACGTCGAGGACTAGTGCTGGGTGCGGGTTGTCAGGTAGCTGCTGACCACGGCGTTGAATTCCTCGGCGCGCTCCCACTGCACCCAGTGGCCGGTCTTGCAGAACAGGTAGAGGTCGCAGTTGGGCAGCAGCTTCTGCAGGGTCGGCCCGCCGCTCGGGCGGTTGACCTTGTCGGCGGTGCCCCACAGCACCAGGGTCGGTACCTGGCAACTGGCCAGGCGCGGGTCGCGGGTAAAGTCCATGCGCAGCGCTGCCTTCAGGCTGTTGGGGCCGCGCAGGGGCGGAGTGGCGACCACTTGTGGGTCGATGCTGGAGCGGTAGCGTTCCTCGATCATGGCGTCCGAGACCTGGCTGCCGTCGTACACCAGGTACTCGCGGATGAAGCGGGTGAGCTTTTCCCGCGACGGGCCGCTGCCCTTGTAGTAGTTCAGCAATGCCTTCAGGCCGGGTGTCGGCAGGCCGCGGGTGGTACCGACTCCGCCCGGGCCCATCAGCACCAGGGCTGACACGCGGGAGGGCGCATCCAGCGCCATGCGCAGGGCGCAGGCGCCGCCGAGGGAGTTGCCTACGACATGCGCCGACTTGATCTTGAGTGCATCGAGCAGACCGAGCATCGATTGCGCCAGGTCGCCGAAGGGGTCGCTGCGCTCCACGCCCTTGGTCGACTGGCCGTAACCCGGCATGTCTGCCACCACCACGCGAAAGTGCTGAGCCAGTGCTTCGATATTGCGCGAGTAGTTGGACAGTCCAGAAGCACCGGCGCCGCCCCCGTGCAGCATGAGGATCGGATAGCCTTCACCGAGTTCGCTGATGAAAATCTGGCGTTTGCCTGCTGTGACGGTGCGGGAGGTCATTCCAGGGATGGCGTCGTTATTGTTCATGTAGCGCTCCTGTATGGCTGGAGTGAGTTGGGTTGCAGCGCTTGCCTGATTTCGATGCTACATGTGATCAAAATTGAACACAAGTGTCTAATGTGTGGGCGAGACTTTTCTATCCCGGCTGCTCGTCGGTGGGCACTCGCTCAGTTGTTTGTGGTGGTTGCCTGCCGCGATAAGCAGCGGATAAAAAAACCGCCCCGAAGGGCGGCAAAAGTCTCAGGCTTGCGGCCTTTGACGGAGTAGTCGCTTACATTTTCAACGGTCTGCTAGTGCTCGGTGTTGCGACTGCCAGACAGCCTGATCACCTGGCGCGGCTCAAGCGAGCGGCGCGCCGGCGGCGACCAGCCGCGACCTGAGTCGTTTGGCGGTTGCCAGTGGAACCACTNACTGTCGCTGAGGGTGTTAGGTGAAGAGGGGCAGAAGGAGATTTTTTGTGTTCATTCTTGTTCTCATGCACTGATTTTCAGGGAAAGAGGGCGTGGCCCTCTTTCAAGGCGCCATCGCTTGCCGCCGTTTACAAGTGGTTCAGTCGGCTTCTGGTAGCGCCGGAAGTTCCTTCGTCGCAAAAACGCGGGCTGCTTCGGGTGCAACACCCAGCGCAATCAGAATCAGTTCTGCGGTGTCCGACCCGGCGTCTCGCCAGGTTCTGTGGCCGGCCAACACCTGCAGGATGGCGCTGAGTACACTGCCGCCGATCATGCTGATCACGCTGGGCAACTGTTCCTGGCGGAAGCTATAGCGCTGTGACTTGAGGCCGCTCAGTACATCCTCAAGGGGTGGGCCGTTCCACATTTCTTGGAGGGCGGCATTGCTCGCGGCATAGCGGGCAATGAAACTCCCCCAGTAAGGTTCTTCATGGGCGCGGCGCAGGTAGAAACGGATGCCGTTGGCCAGGCGCTGCGCCGGATCCATTTCCGGGTCGGCGCTTTTGGCCACCCGCCTATTCATCTCGCCACTCAGGTGGGTGGCAACATCCTCGAACAACGACTCGATCGAGCTGAGGTTGTTGTAGATCGTGCCGCGAGCTACGCCGGCAACCTGCGCCAACTCGCGGACGTTCACCTCACCGATGTTTTTCTCGGCGAACAGGCGGATTGCTGCTTCGTGAATGCGTTTCTGGACTGGGCTCATGGGTACGCACGGCCTCCGTTGAAGTTGATGAACGTATTGAACACTATGGTTCAAAATAAATCAACGCAGTCTATTTTTTGAGCGATTTTAAAGGCTCTTTGATCGGTTGTGCCGCGCGCATCCCTGTCTGACTAGCCAATGGGGGCGGCAGATGACCGACCGACTGACGTGCCTGCGGTAACGCATCAGGCGTGTGCTTGATGATTCGCGCCAAGTAGGCGGGTGAACTGCAGCTTGCCGACGACAGGGGGCAACTGCAGAAGAGCTGGCAGGCGTCTAAAACAGCTGACTGTTTCAGGTGACAAGAACCGCTGCGGGCTGAAATAAAAAAGGCCGCCAATCGTGGTGGCGGCCTAGGTCTCGGGCTTGTGGCCTTTAACTAAGTAGCGATATTTAGCGGACTCCGGAGTTGCGCAAGGCGGCCGGGGTGTAGTCGGCGGCGAGGGCTTTGACGCCGAACTCGACACCCTGACTTTCCTCGTTCTTCAGGCCTGAAACGATGTAACGACCGTTCAGCAGATCATGCAGGGTTTCCACGGCCAACCAAGGCACCTGGACGTTGTAATAGGGCTGCAGATGGCCCTCGCCGACCCTCCAGAGGGTGCCNCGCGCGTCGTAGTGGTCNGCCTGGACGATTTGCCAAGAGTCTTCATCAATGAAGAACACCCGCTTGGCATAGACATGTCGCTCACCCTGTTTCAAGTTGGCTTCCACCTCCCAGACCCGATGCAGCTCATAGCGGGCGAAATCCGGGTTGAGGTGCCCCGCCTGGACGATGTCTTTGTATTTCTGCTTGGGCGAGTCCAGTTTGAAGCTGTTGTAGGGGATGTACAGTTCACGCTTGCCNACCAGCTTCCAGTCGTAGCGATCCTGCGCGCCGTTGTACATATCGAAGTTGTCGCCCACGCGCTGNCCCTCGGAGGCAGGGTAGGGGCCGTCGTAGGCGACCTGTGGGGCGCGTCTTACCCGGCGTTGGCCCGCGTTGTAGAGCCAGGCCAGGCGTGGCTCGCTGACCTGATTCAGGGTCTCGTGTACCAGCAATACACTACCGGCCAGGCGCGCGGGGGATGTGACCTCCTCTTTGTAATAGAACAGTACATTGCCCGGCTTGGCCGGATCGAAGTCCTTCAGTTGATCGCGGTAGGTGAACTCCATCTTGAATTTCACCGGGGTGAAGGCGCCGCTTTTCTCTGGGGTAGCCTGCACGCTGGTGCGTTTCATGGTGCCGCCCCGGTAGCGAGTGAGGTGGTTCCAGACCACCTCCTGGCCGTTCTGCGGGATGGGGAACGGGTAGGCGGTCTGGAAGTTGGTCAGGCCGTTGCCGTTTTCCACGAGTTGGGTGTTCAGCGCATTGGACCGCGCTGCGGCGTAGACGAAGTCCGGGAGCGCGACGCTGCGGTGGCTGGTATAGACCGGCAACCGATACGAGCCGGGATAGCGCTTGAGCATGGCCAACTGGCCGGGGCTCAGTTTGTCCTTATATTGTTCGGCATTCTGCGCATCAATGATGAAAAGCGGCTGTTCACTGGCGTATGGGTCGTCGAGAAAACCCTCGGAGTTCTGCTTGCCACTGGTCTTGTCGAGGCCGCCGGTCCAGGCCGGAATGCTGCCGTCGGCATTGCCCGCTTGCTCTGCGCCGAGCGGGGTCAGGGTTTTACCGAGCTGGGCGGCTTGCTCTGGAGTGACGGCGGCCAGTGCCGCTCCCGCCAGCAGCGACAGACCCAGGCTGGTGCTTTGCATTAAGCGTTTCATGATCTGCTCTCCTGCTTAAAAGGACATGCCGAAGCTGAGCGCGACGAAGTCGCGATCAATGTTGGTGTTGTAATCGCCGCCGAAGAAATCGGTGTATGACAGGCTGGCGCTGTAGGTATTGCGGTACTCGGCATCCAGTCCCAGGCTGATGGCCTTGCTGCCTTCGTTGAAGCCCGGCTCGGGGGCATAGCCGTCAACATCGTGGGACCAGGCCAGGTTCGGCTTGAGCGTCACCGCCGGAATCAGGTTGCTGTATTCCCAGATCGCGCGGGCGCGATAGCCCCAGGAGGTGCTGGTGAGGAAGCCATCGTCGTTGCAGTTCTGCGCGGTGCTGGCGCTGGTGACCGTACGGCACAGGTTGTTGTCCGGATACAGCGCGCCCTGGCCGTACACCGGGTCACGGCCATAGCGCAGGCCGCCTTTGCCCTCCAGATCGCCAACATGTACCACACCGATTTCGCCAACCAGAGTCAGGCGATCGGCGCCCATGATCTGATCGAAGAAGTGCACGGCAGTGATCTGCGCCTGGGTCATGGGTTTGCGTTGATAACCCTGTATCAGGCTTGAGTTGGCCAACGGATAGGCGCCGGAGGACAGTAGCGGCGAGACGGCGGGGTCACCCGTGCCAGCCATGACCAGATCTGCCGCATTGAGCTGCATGGGCATGTTGGGCCGGTAACTGATTTCCCCGGACAAGGCCGTGCCGGTAGGTAGGGTGGTGGCCAANCTCAGGCCGTACAGGCGGATATCCTCCGGGTAGGCCACCTGATACTGGGAGGTGCCGATGCGATAGGCCGCGCCCAACTCGTTCAGTGCCGGGCCAAGGAGGCCGGCACAGACGCCTGGGTCGGGGATGCCCAGGTTGGCGCAGAGCGGCGGGATGAAATTCAGGTCGGCGATATTCGGGCTGCTAATCGAATTAATATAGGGTTGCCGGCTGTGATAGTTGAGCGCGTAGGCACCGACTTCAATGTCCAGCGCGGGCACGAACCAGCGCAGGGCCAGCCCCCATTGGCCGCCATTGCGAGCGTCGTCATCGGCGGCGCGCGGGACCACGATGCCTTCCGCGCCCAGGTTGATGCCGAAGGGCGTGAGAGCGGCCTGGGCTGCTGGGTTGCTGCTGAGATTAGGTCCGACGGGAACCGTGTCGCAGCCATCGGCGACGAAGTCGGCCTGCGAGAAGAAGGTGCCACAGTTGTCCACTACCGTTTGCTGCCAATCGAGCTGGTAGAAGGCTTCGGTGGACAGGTTATCGGTCAGGTTTTGCGACAGATAGAACATGTTCACCGGGATCAGTCCTTCCTTGATCTCGGCACCGGGTCGGCGAAACGCAGAGACGTCCACCGGGTTGATGCTGTTGATCCCGCCCTGGATAAAGGTGCTTTCGCCCCAGCTGACCACCTGCTTACCCAGGCGCACGGTGCCGGGCAGCTCGCCGATCACATAGTTGTGGTAGAGGAAGGCATCCAGCAGCTCGGCACCGGAGGCTTGTGCACCCTCCTTGCGGTTGTGATCGTCGATGTCTGTGATGAGGCGGCTCTCATCCTTCAGCTCGAAGTCGTACCAGTACTTGCCGCGAACGAACAGGCCCGATTCGCCATATTTCAGTTCGAGGTCGTGCAGCCCCTTGAAGATCTTCGAGAAGGTCTCGCCCTTCTTGAAATTTCTCCGACCATCGTCGGTGGCGCTGACCGAGCCCTTGCCGCCGTTATTCTCGCCGATCAGCTCGGGATCGGCCCCGCGCAGTGCCCAACTGGCACCGACGCTGAGTGAGGAGTCGAACTGTCCTTCGATTTCGCCAAACTTGAAGGTGCCGGCATGCGCAGGGGCGCACATGCAGGCGGCCAGACTGATCGCGCATGCAAGCTGAGCGGGTTGCCATGGGGGTTGCTTGAGCATCATGTTCACTGCCTCTTGTTGTTTTGGGGTACTGCTTGGCGCCTGCTTTCTTTGGGATGAAGCAAGCCGTACAGGTCATCGCATGGGCGACGAGTCCGTATTCTTAAAAGCCGGTGGTGCTCGGTGTCGGGGCTGTCAGTCAGCCCGACTCACCTGGCGCAACTCAGGTGAGCGGCACGGGGGAGCAATCAGCTGCGACGCTTGGAGCGTTTCATTGGATGCAGGGCAGTGAGTGATCAAGCCATGGCGCGTGCTGCCATGACGGCTCAGCGTCGCAGGAGCGTTGGATGAGGCGGGAGAGCAGAAGGCAATTATTGGTTTTCATTGTTGTTCTCATGCACGGATTGTCAGGTTAAGGGAGCGCCCCTTTTTCAAGGGGCTATCGCTTGCTGCCGTTTACAGGTGATCTGGCCGGACTCTGGTCGCTGCGCAGGTTCCATCACCTTGAAGTTGCGCCGCCTTGAGCCTGTGCCAACCGGCGAGCGTTCGCCGCGCCGATCAAGTTGATAATGCAATTGAACACTATGGTTCAATACAAATCAATATGGTTCATTTTTGAGCCATTTCGGGAGCGACGGTTATCACGCGCTTATCCCTGTCTGGGCGTCCTGCTGGGTTGGGGAAGTTGGTGCTTGCAGCCACTCGACCTGAAAGCTGTAACGCCCCAGCGCGGTGGCCAGGCGCTCCCGATCGGGGCCGGCGCTCAACTGCACGACCAGCCCGCGGCGGGCGTCCTGCACGACCTCCAGCGCAATGCCGGCAAGGCCGCAGCGCTCGGCCTCCTGGCGCACCACCTGGGCGATCTCGCGCTGTTGCAGGGCGGGCTTGAAGATCTTGCCGACNGGCGTTACCGGTAGGGCGGCGAGGATCTCGATGCGCTTAGGTACGGCGGCCCGTTCGGCAATATATTGCGCGGCGAAGGCCAGCAGTTCCTGTGCGTCGGCGCTGGCGCCCGGATTGAGCTGCACGTAGGCGACCGGTATCTCGCCGGCATGGGCGTCGGGGCAGCCCACGGCCGCGACCAGGGCAACGGACGGGTGGGCCTGCAGGGCCTCTTCGATCTGCTTGGGGTCGATGTTGTGGCCGCCACGGATGATCAGTTCCTTCTTGCGGCCGGTCAGCCAGAAGTAGCCTTGCGCGTCCTGACGCCCCAGATCGCCGGTGTTGAGCCAGCGCTGGCCGTCGATGGCGATCCACAGTCTCTGGTTATGGTGCTCCTCCAGATAGCCGTCGAACAGGTTCGGGCCACTGATGGTGATCAGGCCGACCTCATCCACGTTGGCATCGCGCAGGTACTCGCCGGCGTCATCGAGTACGATCGCGCGCATATTCTGGTAGGCGATCCGGATGCCGATGGAGCCAATGCGGCGCGCACCCTGGGGCGGGTTGACCGAGGAAACGCAGGCACCTTCCGTGAGGCCATAACCTTCGAGGATCTTTACATCGGTGCCTAGCTCGAACTCGCGGAACAGTTCGACCGGCATCGGCGCGGCGCCACAGAGTGCATAGCGCAGGCTGGAAATGTCGCGGCCCGCAAGCTCGGTCTGCAGGAGCGCTGCATAGACGGTAGGCACACCGGAGAAGAAGTTGATGCCGAAGTGTTCAACCATCTCCCAGAAGCGCGCGATCACGCCCTCGCCGCGGTAGCCTTGCGGCGTGCCGAGCACCACATGGTCGCCCTGGGTCCAGGGCATCAAGCCGGTTACCAGTTGGCCGTTGACGTGGAACAGCGGCAGGCCGCAGAAAATCACCTGGCCGCTGTTGCGCGGTGCCAGGTGGGCGGCCATGGCCCAGGCGTTGAAGACTTCCGAGCCATGCGTGCGGGCGGCGATCTTGGGCAGCCCGGTGGTGCCGCCGGTGCAGAAGTAAGAGGAGCGCTCTTCGGCGCGGATTTGCCGACCGCTTTTGAGGTGCGTGCCGGGCTGAGCGGCCATCAGCGTGCGCAGCTCATGAATCGGGGCGCCGTTGCAAAGCTCACGTTCCTTCTGTGCCAGGGAACTCAGGGCCTCACGCTGGGCCTTGCCGACATAGGGTTCCATGCTGACCCAAACGACGTGCTTGATCGCCGGCAGTTGATTCAGCTGCGAGGCCAGCTTGGGCCACAGATCGCTGCCCGGCGTCGGCGCGAGTGTCACCACTACGGATGCCTTGGCGGCATTCAGCAAGGCCGCCAGCTGCTTGGCTTCCAGCAGCGGGTTGATCGCCATGACGATCCCCGTCGCCTCGCCACCCCAGATGGTGAAGTGGGTTTCCGGCAGGTTGGGCAGGAGGAAGGCGACCACTTCGCCCGGCACTATGCCCAGGTCATGGAAGGCATTGGCTGCGCGGGTGATATCCGCGAACAACTCGGCGTAGTTCCACTCATGGGTACGCGTGAAGTCTGCAGCGTCGATGAAGAAGCTGAGTGCATGGGCCTGGGGTGTGCGCTCGACAGCCAGGCGCAATGCCTCGTAGGTGCTGGCCGGCAAGCCCCGCTCCGACAGGGGGACTCGTTCGAGTTCTTCGATATCTTCCAGGGTTCGCACGCTCATCAGGCTTCCCCTACCACAAGGTTGCGCTGTACGCCCAGGTCAATCAGGCCATCGGCACTGCGAATGCGCGCCTCGACCACGTCGCCTGGCTTGAGGTACTGCGACCGGCTCTCCTGGGCCTTGAGGAACAGCTTCCATTTGGTGGCTTCCGGCATTAGGGCGGCGATACGTTGTTTGGCCGGGGAGGGGATGCTCAGGGCGCAGCCCGCCGGGGTGCCGGTGGCGATCAGGTCGCCGACGTCGAGATCTTGAACCGACGCGAGCTCACTAAGGGTTTCCGCAGGGCCGTAAACCAGGTTGGCCGTGCTGTCGTCCTGGCGCACCTGGCCGTTGACCGTCAGGCGCAGTTGCAGAGCCTTCAGGTAATGTATGTCCTTGGCATCCAGCAGGCACAGGTAGGGGCCGACCGGGCCGAAGGTGCGGAAGCTCTTGCCCTTGTAGAACTGCATCTGGGGAATCTGGATATCGCGCGCCGAGTAGTCGTTGACGATGACGACGCCGGCGATGAACTCATGCAGATTGGCGTCGGTGACCTTGGTGGCGCCGCTGATCGCGCGCTTCATCACCAGGCCCAGCTCGATCTCGTAGTCGAGGAAGCGCACGTTGCGCGGCTTGATCAGGTCGCTGTCCGCCGCCACCAGGCAGCTGGTCGCCTTGGTGAAGATCATGTTGAACTTCTTCGCGTCAGGATCCATGCCCGACTCGATCATGTGCTGGCGATAGTTGGCGCCCTGGCAGACGAATTGCTGGTTGCGGGTCACCGGCGACAGCACCTTGACTTCGCTCTCGGCCAGCTCGGTGCCCTTGAGTTGGCGCAGATCTTCGACGCTGTTCTGCCGGATAAAGTCGCCGGTCGTGGCGAAACTTCCCGGTATCACCGTAATCCGGCCCTGGCGGATCACGCCCCAGTGGATGGCATCTTGATAGTCGAAACGGACAACATGTACTGCGGACATTGAAGGCACTCCTAGGGCATCGTGCGCCCCGCTTTCGCTGGTGCGGGGGCTGAGTTGTTGTTCTGAATTGGCGCCGGCAACGCTGTAGACCAGTGAGCCGCCGGCGATCAAGGCACCGGCCTTGAGCAGAGTTCGTCTGTCGAGTCGCATGGCCTCACCCTCGCCAGTGCGGCCTCAGCCGAACAGGCGCATAAGCGCCGTCAGCTTGCGTAGCGTGAGGTCCGGGCTGCGGCGCAGGTTGCGCACCAGTTTCATCAGGTTGCTCGGGTTCAGCGTGGGCTTGGTGAAGCTCTTGGGCATGCGTTGCCCCCATTGCGCCATGGCTTCGGGGCTGACGAAATGCACGCCAGTGGGCTGCGTGGAGGTGAAGAGATCGCCGTCGCAGTAGTGCTCGTGCTTGTCGCCCCAGGGGTCCTGCCAGTAGTCGAAGATCTGGCTGCCGAGGATGTGCCGGCCGATTCCCCACGCNTGCTTCCAGTCCCGCTCGCGCATGACGCGCTGGCCCATGCCCACTGCATCGGCATCGACGAGCTCATAGGCNCTATGGCTGTAGGTCGCCATGAAACCCTGGGCGATGGCGAGGGTGTGGTGATCCGCCGGAGTATCGCCGAGGTCCAGGCGCATGAAGGTGACGATGGGCGAGCCATCCGGGAGCACCTGTACGTCGCTGGGAATAAAGCCGAGATGCTGGCTGTACCAGGCGCAGGTCGCCTGGTAGTCGGCGACTTCCATCACCACATGGCCGAGCCTCAAGACTTCAGGCGGTGCTACCGGCGGGCGCTGCGTGTCGTTGATGCGCAGTTGCTCTAGGGCGAAGTTGAACGGCAGGGCAGCTCTATGCGGAAGGGAGACGCTAGGGCTCTGTGCGTAAACGGCCTCCACGACAAACCCCGAGGGGTCGCGCAGCCGGACCTGCTTGCCGCCGCCCGGATGCTGGATATCTTCGACCTTGGAGGCGCCATCGAGCTGGCTCAGACGGTGTAGGTCATCGAGGTTGCGCACCTCCAGTCCGAAACCTAGAAAGCGGGCCTGGGCCGCGCGATGAATGCGGTAGCAGTAGGGCGTGGGTTCGGTCGCGCGCAGGTAAAGCGTATCGGCATCCTGGTGGCAGACGACCAGGCCGAAATCGGTCAGGAAGCGTGCCGCCTCATCGAGGTCGGGGCGCTCGAAGATGAGGTGGGCAAGACGTTGAGCCTTGACCGTGGGGGCCGGGTGCCGGGTAGGTTGCGCTGCCTTCAGTTGAGGTACTGCGGTACTGCTATTCATTGTTGTTGTTCTCCGAACTTTTTCCGGGCAAAGCCTGGCCGNGCCCCTTAAATTGCAGGAGCGAANTCCCATCATCAGTTAAAGGCTCAGTCGATCGCGGGCAGCGCAGGCAGCTTCTCGGTCGCCAATCGTCCAGCCTCATCAGCGGGCACCCCGAGTGCCCGGAGTACGAATTCCGCCGTATCGGTGCCAGCATCGCGCCAGGTTTTATGGCCCTCCAACACCAGGAACATTGCCCCCAGTGCAGTGCTGGAAATCAGCGTGATAACTGAGAGCAACTGGTCTTGCCGGAAGCTGTAGCGTCCGCTGGCAAGGCCGTCCAGCAGGTCCTTCGCCGCCTGACTGGTAAACATCTCGCGCAGTGAGGCGTTACTCATGGCGAAGCGATGAATGAAGGTGCCCCACTGCGGTTCTTCATGAGCGCGCCGAATGAAGAAACGGATGCCATTGGCGAGTCGATGCGCAGGGTCGACCAGGGTTTCGAAACTCCTTCTGACGCGTTCATGCATCTCGGCAGCGAGATGGGCGGCAACGGCTTCGAACAGTTGTTCCATGCTCGGCACGTTGTTGTAGATCGTCCCGCGCGCGACGCCGGCCTCAAGCGCCAGGTCGCTGATGCTCAGGTCAATGGCGCCTCGTTCGGCGAACAGGCGGAGTGCGGCTTGGTGAATGCGCCGCTGTACCGGATTTAGGGATTCCATGCGTTATCTCCAGGATCGCTTGGTATTCATTGAACGTGCTTGTTCATTTACGGTCAATGATTTTTTTTGAATCTGAAGGCTTTGCTTGTCGGTTGTTGGTTATAAGCCCCTGAAAATAGGGCTTTCGTGCATGTGTTACGGTTTTTTCGAGTTTGCAGGCCATTATTTCTGATGTTATAAATGAACACCACTGTTCAATTTGTGGGTGTCTTGGCCACCCGAAAAGCTTCCTGCTTCCTCTGTCGGTATGAGCGGATCGACCTCTCGGTCGTCGCGGGCGGGAGCCTTTTCATGCTGCCTGGCAGGTCCGTCAAGGGGCTGTCCAGTGCGATTCGTTACCGGTCTACGCCCCAGTCGGCTGGGAGATGTCTCATTAACCGTAGGAGCGAGCATGACTGCATCAAGACTCTTCGAGCCTCTTCACTTGCCCAATGGCGTGGTGATTTCCAACCGGATCGCCAAGGCTGCCATGGAGGAAAACCTGGCTGATGAGGATCACGCACCGGGGGACCGGCTGATCAGGCTCTACCAGCGCTGGGCGGATGGCGGGGCCGGTCTGATCATCACCGGCAATGTCATGGTCGACCGTCATGCCTTGACCGGCCCGGCTGGCGTGGTGCTCGAGAACGAGCTGCATCTGGAGCGATTCCGCCTATGGGCGGATGCCTGCCGCAGTCGCGGGGCCCAGGCCTGGATGCAGATCAACCATCCCGGCAGGCAGGTGCTGGCGGCGCTGGGGCAACCGGCCCGGGGGCCTTCGGCAGTGGCCGTGGATATTCCGGGATTGTCGAAGGCGTTCGCGCCGCCCCGGGCGCTGAGTGAGCTGGAGATCAAGGCGCTGATCGAGCGCTATGCGCGCACGGCCGCATTGGCCGAGCTTGCCGGATTTACCGGCGTGGAAGTGCATGCGGCGCATGGCTACCTGTTCAGCCAATTCCTTTCGCCCTTGACCAACAAGCGCAGCGACCGCTGGGGCGGCAGTCTGGAAAATCGTGCGCAGATACTCCTGCGCACCATTGGCGCAATTCGTCAGCGAGTGGGGCCGACCTTTTGTGTCGCCGTGAAGCTCAATTCCGCGGACTTTCAGCGCGGCGGCTTCGATGCCGAAGATGCGCTGCGCGTGGTGGAAATGCTCAATAGGCGGGCGGTCGATCTGGTTGAACTGTCGGGTGGTAGCTACGAAAGCCCGGCCATGCAGGGGCAGACCCGTGATGGCAGTAGCCTGGCGCGGGAGGCCTATTTTCTCGAGTTTGCGGAAAGGATCGGGGAAGTGGCGCGCATGCCGCTGATGGTCACCGGCGGCGTGCGTAGACGGGCGGTCGCCGAGCGCGTGGTGAGCGGCTCGGTGTCGATGGTGGGGCTGGCCACGGCGTTGGCGATCGAGCCGGCCCTGCCAAGCCTGTGGCAGTCGGGGCAAGACACCGAAGTGCAGCCCATCGTCGTGCCCTGGAAGAACAAGGCACTGGCCTCGCTGGCCGTGGCCTCGGTGGTCAAGAAACAACTCGGTTTGCTCAGCCAGGGCAAGCGAACAAGACCCAGGACCTCGCCACTCATGGCGTTGATCGGGGCGCAGTTGAAGTCTCGTCGTCAGGCGAAGGACTACCGGCGATGGATCAGCCGGGCCTAGCGTGCATTGAAAAAAAACGCGGTTCCATCTGTCCCATTCCATCCGGANTGATGCGNTCAGGCAATCAGACCTGCGCATCACCGAGGAGAGAGCAATGCTTATCGACGATATCGAATACGTGATCTTCCGCCACCCCGATCTGTCTGCAATCCGCCAGTTCATGCTCGATTACGGCCTGCTGGATGCTGCGCAGCAGGGGGATTCCCTCTATCTGCGCGGCTATGGCGATGCACCGTTTGCCTATGTCACCAGCCAGGGCGAGGCCGCCTTTGTCGGCATGGGATTTCGCGTCGCCAGCCAGCAAGCCCTGGTGCAACTCGCCGCCCGTTTCGGTGCCGAGATCGAGGACTGCCCGCATCCCGGGGGCGGCCAGTATTTCCATACCCTCGACCCGGATGGCCGCCGNCTGGAGTTCGTTTGCGCGGCCCAGCGCCTGCAGCCCCTGCCTTGCGGTGGCGCGCCGATCGATTGGAACGATGCGCACGCGAAGAACCGCCTCGGCCGTTACCAGCGACCCGAGCACGGTCCGTCGCACGTGCAGCGCCTCGGCCATCTGGCGGTCTTCTCGCCGACCCCCCGGCAACTGATCGAGTGGTACGGCGAGAACCTCGGCATGCAGCCGTCCGAGCTGATCCATGGTGGTGACGAGACCCAGGTATTGGCCGCCTTCATGCACCTGGACAAGGGGCCGCAATGGACCGACCACCATACCCTGGCGATCGTCGGCGCACCGACCGCGGGCCTGGACCATGTGTCTTTCGAGTGCCGCGACTTCGACGATGTCGGCATGGGGCATATGCAGATGCTGGACAAGGGCTACAAGCACCGCTGGGGTATCGGCCGCCACTTCCATGGCAGCCAGATATTCGACTACTGGACCGATCCGGTCGGCTTCCATGTGGAGCATTTCTCCGATGGTGACCTGGTCAACGAGCACACGCCGACGCTGAGTTATCCGTTCGGCCGCGACACCCTGCTGCAGTGGGGGCCGGATTTCCCCGGCCTGTGAGTCCCCACAAGAGCGGCAATTGCGAGGTGGCGGCAGGCTGTGCGGAAATCGCACAGCTTGCCCCACCGTCCACTGGTTCCGAGACGTCGTCCCGCTGGAGCAGCTCGTAACCCCAACACCGGTGGCACCTGAATGAAAAAAATACTTCTAAAAACAATATTGTTCGCCTTGCCGAAGGTGCTCGGCTTCACTGCCCGCAAGCATCCGCAATTCCGCGCCCGGCTCAAGCAGAAGAATTGCACTGCCTATATGGGGCTGCAGGACGGCAGCATCGGCCGCTTCCTGCAGATCAGAGGCGGCAAGGTGTCGTCGCGCGCCGGCACAGCGGCGCAGGCTGACGTCAGCATCCTGTTCAAGGACCTGCCGACGGCGCTGAAATTCCTCTCGCCCAATCCGGACATGGGCGAGATCGTCCACGCCGCCAAGAATTTCAAGGTCGTCGCCAAAGGCCCGGACCATCTGGTGGTGTGGTTCACCCAGACGCTCAATCTCAGCCAGACGGTCGGCCTGGAGATGGGCCTGCCGATGCGCGACGGCACCCGCCGCTACACCACCTGCACCAACGGTGGGCCGCTGTTCATCTACGTCAAGGGCGGGCGCATCCAGCGCGTCACGCCGCTGGAACTGGACGACAAGGATGCGCCGAGCTGGGAACTGCAGGCGCGCGGCAAGACCTTCCGNCCCAAGCGCCGTGCGCTGGTGGCGCCGCATGCCCTGTCGCTGAAATCCCTGGTTTATTCGGACAAGCGCATTCTGCAGCCGATGAAGCGGGTCGATTTCGACCCCGACGGCGAGCGCAACCCGCAGAACCGTGGCAAGTCGGGCTATGTACCGATCAGCTGGGACGAGGCGCTGACCATCGTCGCCAAGGAAATCAACCGGCAGAAGCGCGTCCACGGGCCCGGCTCGATCACCTTCCCGATGTCGTCCCACCATCAGTGGGGCAATGTCGGCTATTACCTCAGCTCGCTGACCCGCTTCGCCAACCTGATCGGCTTCACCCGCGTCGCCGCCAACCCGGACAGCTGGGAGGGCTGGTACTGGGGCGCCATGCACCACTTCGGCAATTCCATGCGGGTCGGCGTGCCGGCCGGCTATGGCGCCGTCGAAGACTGCCTGAAGGAAGCCGAGATGATGGTCTTCTGGTCCTGCGACCCGGAGAGNACCAACGGCGCCTATGCCGGTTTCGAGGGCACGACGCGGCGCCTGTGGGCCAAGGAACTGGGTATCGAGTTCGTGCATATCGATCCGCACAACAACCCGACCGCGCAACTGCTCGGCGGGCGCTGGATTCCGATCCGGCCGCAGACCGATGCGGCCCTGGCCACCGCCATCATGTATGTGTGGGCGGTCGAAGGCCTGTACGACAAGGAGTACGTTGCCACCCGCACCACCGGCTTCGACGAGTGGAAGGCCTACCTGCTGGGCGAGACCGACAGCGTGGCCAAGACGCCTGAGTGGCAGGAAGGGGAAACCGGCGTGCCGGCCAAGGACGTGCGCGCCCTGGCCCGCAAGTGGGGCAACCGCAAGGTTTACCTGGCGACCGGCATGACCGGCGCCGGCTTCGGTGGCGCCGGTCGCGGCGCGACCGGACAGCAGTGGGCGCGCTGCCTGATCATGATGATGAGCATGCAGGGCTGGGGCAAACCCGGGGTCAACTTCGGCTGCCTGCAGATCGGCACGCCGGTGGACCATNANTTCTANTTCCCCGGCTATGCCGACGGCGGGATTTCCGGCGACCTGATGTGGACCGGCAACGCGGTGAACAATTACCAGCGCATGCCGCACATCCTGACCATGAACCCGGTCAAGCAGCTGGTGCCGAGGCAGCAGTTGCCCGACGCCATCATCAATGGCCATGCCACCGGCTATCTGTGGGACGGCATGTCGCAGGAGGCGCAGTTCGCCCCCTTCAGCTATCCGATGGCCGGCTATTCGCCGATCCACATGATCTACCGCTACGGCGGCTCGTCGTTCAGCACCGTGACGAAATCCGGGCGCTGGGTCGAGGCCTACCGCCACGACAGCATCGAGTTCGTGGTCAACCAGTCGATCTGGATGGAAGGCGAGGCCCAGTTCGCCGACATCATCCTGCCCGCGTGCACCCAGCTCGAACGCTGGGACATCGGCGAATGGTGCAACTCCGGCGGTTATGCCCACCATGGCTACACCCTGGTCAATCATCGGGTGGTGGCGCTGCAGCACAAGTGCATCGAACCGCTCGGCGAGTCGCGCTCGGACTACGACATCTTCACGGCCATCCTCGAAAGGCTGGGCCTCGGCGGGGTATTCACCGAAGGCTGCAGCGAGCTCGACTGGGTCAAGCGGGTGTTCGACTCCTCCGACCTGCCGGACCATGTCTCCTGGGCCGATTTCTGCCGCAAGGGCTATTACATCGTGCCGCCGGAAAGGCCCGAACTGCGCCCACCAGTGGACATGCGCTGGTTCGCCGAAGGCCGTGTCAAGGATCTGCCGGAGCCGTTTCCGCTGCCGTCGCAGTGGGCGGAAGAGTTCGGCAAGGGCTTGCAGACGCCCAGCGGCAAGCTGGAGTTTGTTCCGGAAATCCTCAAGCGGCATACCAAGGACAATCCCGAGCGACCGGCGCTCAACCGCTATATCCCGTCCTGGGAAGGCCTCCGTACTGTCGAGCTGGTCGGCAAGTATCCACTGCAGATGATCGCGACCCACTCGCGTTACAGCTTCCACACCTCGAGCGACGGCAAGAACGGCGTGACCAGTCGGGTGGCGGACCACCGTGCGCGCATCGCCGGCCACGATTTCTGGCTGCTGCGCATCTGCCCGGCCGATGCGCAAGCGCGCGGCATCGCCCAGCGCGACCTGGTGAAGATCTACAACGACCGCGGGGCGGTGATCTGCGCCGCCGACGTGTCGGCCCTGGTGGTGCCGGGGGTGGTCAAGTCCTACGAGGCCAGCGCCGAGTTCCAGATGCTGGAAGTGGCCGGCGAAACGGTGGAGATCGGCGGCTGCTTGAACATCCTCACCCCGGATCGGCCGCAAACCCAGGGGACCAGCAGCATGAGTCCGAACTCATGCCTGGTCCAGATCGAGAAATGGCAAGGTGCCGAGGCGTTCCAGCGCCTGCGCGCCGAGGTGGGAGTCGCACATGAGTAAGTGGAACCTGATCATCAATGTCGGTCGTTGCGAGAATTGCTACAACTGCGTGCTCGCCGACCGCGACGAGCATGTCGGCAACGACTATCCGGGTTACGCAGCGTCGGCCTCGCTCGCCAGCGAGGCACCGATCCGCATCCAGCGGCGGGTGCAGGGGGCGGCACCGATGGTCGAGACGACCTACCTGCCGGTGATGTGCAACCACTGCGACGATGCGCCATGCATGAAGGTCGGCGGCGACGCGATCAGCAAGCGCAAAGACGGCATCGTCATCATCGATCCGATCAAGGCCAAGGGGCGCAAGGACATCGTCCGTTCCTGCCCGTACAAGGCCATCGTCTGGAACGAAGAACAGCAGTTGCCGCAGACCTGGATCTTCGACGCCCACCTGCTCGACGGCGGCTGGAAGGGCCCGCGCTGTCAGCAGGTGTGTCCGACGGACGTGTTCGAAGCGGTGAAAGTCGACGACCAGGCGATGCAGGAGAGGGCACGCAAGGAAGGGCTGCGAGTGCTGCTACCCAAGTTGAACGCGAAGCCGAGGGTCTATTACCGAGGCCTGGAGCGCTGGGATAGCTGCTTTATCGGCGGCAGCGTCAGCGCCAGCGTTGACGGGCTGGTCGATTGCGTGGCGGGGGCCGAAATCGCGCTGCTGCAGGGCGACCAGCGCATCGCGGCCACCTACAGCGATGCCTTCGGCGACTTCCGCTTCGGCGGCCTGGGCAAGAGAAGCGGTTGCTATAGCATCGAAATCCACCACGAGCTGGGCCAGGCGCAACGGCAGTGTGAACTCGACGAAAGCCTCTATTTCGGCGAGATTCGGCTGGAAGGAGAGAGGTAGTTAAATACGCCACCCTAGTCGCTGCGCGACTGGGGTCAGGTGGTGGCAGGTAAGGGCAGGCTGGCGATCTTCTTGGCTCTGGCGGGTGTAACGCCCAGGGCCATGAGGATCATCTCTACGACCCGNACATCATGCTCCGCCACCGCCCGCCCNTCGATGACCGAGCGCATTGCCCCGGTCGTGCACGACACCACCACGTCCAGCGCTATGCCTTCGTCCTCGAACCTGAGGGCGCCTTCAAGGCGCCCCTCGCGCAAGTCTTCAAGCACATGGTCGGCCAATCGNGAGCGCATGGCCTGGTCGAGATGGATGATGCGCAGCAGGGCTTTGGCCCATTGGTGATCATCGGCAGCTCGGCGGATAAACATGCGCACGCCAATCGAAAGCCGTTGCGCACCGCTATGTACGCTGGCGCTCAGGGTTGCGATGGCATCGGAGAACTCGTCCGCCAGGGTGATGCCCACGGCCTCCAGCACTTCGTCGCGAGTGCGGAAGTAGTTATAGATGGTGCCGTTGGACACCTCGGCTTCCGCGGCGACTTCGAGCAGGGCGATTTCCCCGGCCTCCTTGCGTGCCAGCAAGCGCAATGCGGCGTCAATCAGGGCGCGGCGAGTTCGCTCACGCTTCTTGTGACCTCGCGTGAGCGGTTCGGCTGTGGCCGGCTCTGGCGGTGGAGTGGGGGTGGGCATACTCAGGCTCGCAGTCGAGGGGGCGCGCTGATGGTAATGGAAACACTGTCGGCAGTGGAGTTATCGCAGGCCATCAGCGCAAGGCAGCTTTGCACCAGTTTGGCGGCTTGGGTGCCGGGGAGGTGATGCATGATGTGGCGGTCGGGGCGTACCACGGCCAGTGTGCCCCTGGGCACCAGCGGCAGAATGGCATGATTGAGATCCTCGATGAAGACGCAATCGCCGACAGGGCGCTGGCCGCATGCGCCGATGTGCAGGAAGCTGCCGCCTAGCTTGATCCAGGCAAAGACCTGCTCAGGGGAGAGTGTCGACAGTGGGTCGACAGCGAATCCGACCAGGGTGAGGTTATCGCCTAGCGCCTCGTCACTCAGCTGCATCTGCTGCTGAGCGTTGCGAACCCAGGCCTGGGGGAACAGTCCGCCGCGGACCAGTTTGTCTCCCCGACGGTGGGGGGCGAACAGGCCGCGGCGGAAGATGTTCTTCGGTTTGATCGCAAGCTCCTCGAAATACTTTCGGCTAGCCGGGGTCAATGCCAGCGTGCGCATCAGCCCATGGATAAGGAAGGCGGCCAACTTGTTCCTCGGCATGATCAGGCGGCCCATCAGCTTGGCCATGTCGATCATGGCTTTTGCGTGGGGGCGGCGCTCTTCGTCATAGCTGTTGAGTATTGCAGTCGAGGCCCGGCCGCGCAGGACCCAGGCGAGTTTCCAGGCCAGGTTGGCGACATCGCGAAGCCCAGCGACCAGGCCTTGTCCGACGAAGGGCGGGGTGATGTGGGCCGCATCCCCGACCAGGAACACGCGTCCCTTGCTGAAGCTGTTGCAGCAGCGTGCGTGGAAGCGGTACACCGCCTTGCGCTCAATCTGCAGCTCTTGCGAATCGATCCAGGGTGCGATCAGCCGGGCGATGCTTTCCGGGCTTTGCATTTCTTCGCGCGATTCGCCTGGGTGGAGCATGAACTCCCAGCGCTCTCGGCCGCCCGGTGCCGGCATATGTGGCGCTGGGCGCTGCGGATCGCAGAGGAACTCGACATGATCAATTGCCGCCTGGCGGCGGTTGCCTGCATCGACGATCAGCCAGTCTTCGCTATAGGTCTTACCTGTGAAGTCCTGGCCGATCAGGCTTCTGACCCTGGAGCTAGCGCCATCGGCCCCCACCAGGTATTTGGCGCGGACGAAATGAGATTTTCCCTCTTGGTCCCGTACCGAGGCGACGACGCAATCCGCTTCCTCGGTCAGATTCTCGAGCTCGAAGCCGCCCAGGCTGGTTACCGACTCGAACCGGGAGACCTGATCGCGCATCGCCTGCTCGAGGTCGGGCTGGTAGAAGGTCACCAGCTTGGGATGGCCGTCGATGCATCCTGCCGTGTTGGCCCGAGCGAACTGCCCGAGAAGCGGAGAGTGCATGCGTACTTCGGGAATCACTATCTTCTCGAAAGCTTCTTCGGCCAGGCCGGCAAGTTGCAGGATGCGCAGCGCCTCGTTGTCCAGGGCAATGGCGCGGGGCATCAGCAGGACCTCGTGGGTCTTGTCCAGCACCAGGGTCTTTAGCCCATAGCGGCCCAGCAATGCGGCGAGTGTCGCGCCTGCAGGACCGTAGCCCACTACCAGTACATCGACAGTTTCCGCAGGCAGTGCGGAGCCATTCTTGTTGTTCATACCGAGCCCTTGTTGTGATTGAGGTCGTGAGACGCGGGGTCTCATCGTCAGGCCGGATCAGGTTATGCAAAATTGAAGNTTGTTTCAATATTGATTTTTCTGTCATAATTTGACGGCTTCTTCCAGGTCGAAACTGGCACATTTGTACTGTGCCAGGGGCGACAGGCGACGTTGCAGGCCTTTTCAGTTTTCAGGATTCAAAAGTGGCGCATCCGCAGCCCCATCCGAACCCGGTCAAGATCCGTTTCGCCGAGTTTCAGCTCGACGAGGCCAACGCTTGCTTGTTGTGTAACGGCGAGGCGGTAGCGCTGCCGCCTACGCCNTTCAAGCTGCTCTGCGTGCTGGCAGGCCAGCCGGCATCGCTGCTGAGCAAAGATGCCTTGCTCGATGCGGTGTGGGGCCACCGCTTCGTCAGCGAGTCGGTGCTGAAGACCGCCATCAGCGATCTGCGCACCGCACTTGGCGACGACGCCAGGCAGCCGCGCTTTATCGAGACGGTGTCGCGGCGTGGCTATCGCTTTATTGC
>C687J35021_10000386_pt1 | contig 35023 bp, 54 predicted proteins | sample RifCSPhighO2_12_FD_35021 | JGI IMG/M metagenome (IMG submission 35021) | reverse complement strand
GCGCACCCTCCAGGCTGGTGAGCTGGTTGTTAGAGCAATGGAAAGTACCGCCCACGGATTCAGGCGCACCCTCCAGGCTGGTGAGGTGGTTGTTGTAGCAATAGAAAGCACCGCCCACGGATTCAGGCGCACCCTCCAGGCTGGTGAGCTGGTTGTTGTCGCAATAGAAAGCACCGCCCACGGATTCAGGCGCACCCTCCAGGCTGGTGAGCTGGTTGTTGTGGCAATAGAAATCGCCGCCCACGGATTCCGGCGCACCCTCCAGGCTGGTGAGCTGGTTGTCAGGGCAAGAGAAATCACCGCCCCAGTGACTACCTTTTCCTGGTAACTTACTGCCATTTTTGTCAAAAAGCTGTATTTTACCTAGGGTTATTTTGAATTTTACAGCCAGCTTCATTTCTTTTTTCATTATCTTTCCTATAATTAGAAATTAAGTCTATATTGCTATGTCAAGAACAATTAATCCCTGTAACATGTTACCTTGTAAACCCCATCTCCTTCATACCTGACTTTGCCGCCAAACGCTGGTTCATAATCACCATAACAAGCGGCGTATAATTCCTTATCTGTCGGGTTGCCCCCTGTTTGTACCCAGTAGTGCTTTTTCTTGTAATCGTTTTCCCATTTTAATACTACCATAAAAACCCTTTACAATACTGTTAAAGTTAGTTATACTACTATAGTAAACTGTAGTCAATAATTATTATAATTATTTCTATTATGAGTAAATTGCCATTAAAATTAAAGATTGCAAAGATTAAAAGAGGTCTAAGAAACAAGCACATAGCCGCATATACCGGGGCGTCGCTCCAAAGTGTGCTTCATTGGTGCAACGAAGCAAGGTGTCCGGCACAGATAACAAAATTATATGCTGAGAAATTGTGTGAATTATTTGAAGGTGAAATAACCATCAAAGATTGTGGATATTAAGGATGCCAAAGAAAAAGCATAGTTTCATAAATAAGGCTACCAAGAAAAAGCCTTACATCCCTGACCCACTCGAATATGAAACGCATTGTGCTATTGCTGATTACCTTGATTTGATTATTAAGCGGCCTTCGCGTTGGCATACGGTGGAGGTAAGCAACCAGCAATCAGGCGTTGCCGGGATGATTAAACAACAGCAGCTAAAACGTAAGGGTGTAAAAACTGGCTGGCCCGATATAGAAATATTCTGGGTTAACCTGTATAGTGACGGGTGGGGGAGGCCGGAACTAAAGATGATCTTTCTTGAGGTAAAATCACCGACTGGTACATTAACTGAAAGGCAGGAAGCCTTACATCAAGGATTAAGGGAAGACGGGCATATTGTAAAGGTAGTCAAGAGCATTAAGGATGTAGAGGTTATTTTAAAAGATTTAGGGATTCTATGAAGAATAAGGCTATAAGAACAAATTCCCAGCGGTTTAAGCATTTGCCCGTCTTTAAGGGTATATTACACTTCACAGGGACAGATAATTGTGCGATTTATTACAATGAAAAGATTGTGGGGATAGGCAGCCTTTTAAGTAGTTCCGGCAAGCAATTTAGATGCCTTTGGAATAGCCCTGAGCAAAAAAAATATGCTGGTATTGCGCATAGCCGTATGGGAAGGTTCGGCGTAAGGGGTTACAAGCAGGGGGATTGCGTTTATATTTGCGCTTTATATAGCCCGCCAAATAGGTCTATGCAGTCAAGGAGGTTATATAAGATACGCGAGGCTATTGCACATGATGAAGATGCAAGGGAAAACCTGAACCAGGCATTTACCGGACACCATAGGTCGCACAACATTTATATTCCGGTAGCGTTAAAAAATATTAAAGTCAGTTTAAAGAAACAAAAATCACAGGAGGACATTGATATGTTCCAAAAAAAACGCAAACACCAGAAAACAGAAAAAGATGATGTTGAGCTTGAGAATTTAAAAGAAAAGCGCATTACAGAATTAGAATCATTTTATTTAGTACGTAAATTTCTTGATTCTACAAGTTTGCGGCTTGCATTAATTGAACTGCATTTCAGCGTTGCAGAAATAGAATCTGCAAGACAGTTGATAGACACCGCTGCAAAATATATGTCCCATAGGGCTTATGGTTAATTGGTATATATTTCTAAAGGAGATAGGAGTTATATGATGTGGATTAGAAGGTTTTTAAGGATACGCCGGAAGTGGCATAAGCGCAGTTATTATGCTGAGAAACAGGCAGGTATGAAAATGCGGCGCATTATATCAGGGCAATGATGTGGATTATAAACAATTAAGCAAAGCCCTTGCCAGACAGAATAAGGACTTAAAAGCCGAGATAAGCAGGTACGAGCGTAAAAGGAATGATTATTCAGATTGTTACGGCAAATTGTTTGATGATTTCATTAAAGTTATAGATATTGCGAGAACAAGGGAGGCCGGGCTTTTAACAGCAATAGAAGAGCTGCGGGTAATATTGCAAAGATCAGGTATAAAGTAAAATGGGTATCGATAACTTGGACAGGCTTTACTCGCATTTACTTGAGGCTCAGGACGCTATCTATCATAATAGGCTGGCGGGGGCGAAAATGGGTTTGCTTGCGTCTAGTGGGCTTCTGGTAGGGATTAAGGATGATTATTCAGACGTAAAGCGGATGTATGAGAATATTAACATGATAAGGATATTGATAGGCAAGAAAGTAAGTTTATGTCGCAACGAAAGGGAAAAAATGGCAGATGATATAGAAATCCTGATAGATGAATGCAATAGCTGGATACAATGCGTGAGGAATGCGGCATGAAAGTTATACTTATAAGGCCGGGCACGAATAAGGTTTATGCTGTAAGGAATAGCGAGCCTTGGACGAAAGAAGAAGATGCCGAATTGTTATGGCTCGCTTCCCAAGAAATCACACACCGCGAGATTGCTGATATTTTGCAGAGGGAGTATAAGAAAATAGTTGGCCGTTTGAATTGGTTAAGACATAAAAACAGAAAATTACAAACGCAGGCTTGATTTATGGTAGCTGGCTTAACCCGCATAGCAACTGTCCGGAAATTCCAGATAGTTCCTCCCTCTACCTGAGGGGAAGTGGGGAACTGTGCAGAATGGCATTGAAACTTACTTGCGAGAAAAAGTAGCCATTGTATCGTTTGTTTTCTAACAATCGGGATGCACCCCTATGTCTCACTCCTCGCGTCATAGCCCGAATATCCTAGGTTTCGGCTGCACCAAAATATTATAAACCATAAACATAGAAAAGCAAGCCGCCAGTTTGAGGTGCATAGCTGCATAGCCTTGGCGGCTTTTATCGTAACTATTATAGCTTTTCTAAAATCTAAAGTCACGCTTTAGATTTGCGGAAAAGTCAAGTACGACTACACGTAACTCTGTCTGTCAAGGCTTTTTTCTCCGGAAATAAACTTTATGTCCAGAAATTAAAACACCTTAATCCAGAAATAAAATTGGCAAATCCAGAAAATAAAAAGGGGTAATTTCTGGATTTTCATAGGCGTATCAGTTTGTAGATTGACGGCTAGTTTTTACTCCTCTAATGTGCATATGAAGTGCTTATGCGCTTTTATGAGTATTTATTGACAAATGATAAAGCAGGTTGACTAATTTAATTTAGAGGGGTAACTTGTATTTGCGGAACAGGCTGGAGAGCCGATGGCCGTGACAAGTGATAGAGAAATTGCCCTGCTGGAAGGGTTTCCAAACAGGGCGTGTAACGTTTGTTAGAGGCAATCCGTTACAGATATTGACCCCCATTATAGCACCCTCGCTATATAAAACAATCAAAATCAGATATTGCCCCTAACCGCCTAAGCAAACGCGGAGTATAAACTGCTTTGACAATGGGCTAAACCAAGACCACCGAGCCACCCGATGGGGCAACACCCTAGGGCATAAACGAGTTTGACGTACTGCAAATAATTACATTACCATGCTGGCAAAGGGGATATACCAGCGCAGGGGAAGCTAGCATCTTACTGCACTCGATAAACATTGTTTAAAAAGGTTGCGCCTCAGAACCGTATCTGCATATGCAGGGGTTATTATGGTGGGGGATATTAGAAATAGTTGTTGACATTATATAATGTATTGATTATAAAGGGGGTAGGACAATAAAAAAGGATGAAGATTATGCAAGAATATAGAATTAGAGATGCGTCTCAAAATAATAAAATTATCGGATTTGTAAAGTCTAGCTCGTTAATTTTAGCCCTACAAAAAGCTGCGTTCTTCGGCGACTTGGATATTACGCAAATATATGCGGAGGAGGTAAAATGAATAAATACGATTTAAACAATTTAGCTCTAAGCATTAAAGAAGCTGCTATGTATTTAAAGGAGAAAGGGCTGAATGAAGATAATTTAAGAATACTGCAAAATGCAGCTGATATGCTTATTTTAGCATCTTATGCTTATAAACATGACGATGTTGATTGTAATATATGCGGAGACTACCACGAAACTGACAGCGTACCCACAACTTGTGCCAATGGAGACGGAGAATAATGGTAGCTTCAAGAGGAAGTGGATTAAGAACGCGGGCTTTTGATATACTTAGAAACGCGAAATCAAGAGAAGAAGTAATTGATAAGCTTGCGCGCTTATTATCAGAACTCGATGATGCACACAAAGAAAATGACAGATTAACAGCAGAATTAGATAAAATTAACTATGGAAAAGTTTGGAGAGAAGTTGAATGAAAAAACCAGATAACGAACTTAAAACCCCTCCCTATGTTCGGAAAAGTATAAAGAGATACGAATCCGAGAGGGTAGAGTTTCGCAAGAGAGTGTTTAAAGACGAGTTTGAAAAGCTCCTAGCCTACTGGAAGGAACTAATATCTTCCCGCAAGAAATAATCGCAAGTAAGTAATAATTTTAACCCCCACCAAGGAGACGACAATGACATGGGAATCAATAGATAGCTGCCCGATAGATACAAAAGTTATATTCCTGATTGATGGAATACCTTACGCAGGAATAATAACCATCAATCAAATAGATGGGAAAACAAGAAACTTTTTGTGGTGGATGCATACAGACAGAGCGGAAGGAGATTCTTATAGCAAATCAACGGACATTAACGGTAACGAGGTTAGAACCATGATACACGCCAAAGATAAATACGATTATAAACCTAGTTGCCTTGGTTATAAATTAGGGATGGAGGTAAACCCTACACATTGGATGCCATTACCTGTGCTGGCGGGATAACTTAAGACAATTCAAAGAGGGGAGGAAGGTGTGAAAAAGACATGTAAGAATATGGCGTGCGCTTGTACCGGGGCTTGTATGCAAGCTCCTACATATTGGCATTTACAGGCTAATGAGCAAGGGGTTCAATTTTGGGATACTTATTTGCATATTCAATGCAGGCTTCTCATGTCTCAAGATTTTAGTCCTTTCCCTGTAAATAGTATAACATGACACTAATTTAACACACAACATTAACCAAAGGAGAAGTGCTATGCTATTGCGAGTTCAAGACAAGGATGGGAGGGGGCCATTTAAACCTGGATTCACTAAAACATGGTGTGAATATAATCATAACCTACCTTGCATCATGACTGAATTTCCAGACATAGCGAAAGATGTTATACCATATCATAAAAAAGGTATGCACTTAGGGGTTGGTGTTCGTGGAGGTTTTGATGGTTTAAAGAAGTGGTTTTCAGAAAACGAATTAAACAAATTACAAACATTAGGCTATCAAGTGGTAACTATAAATGATTTTGATGTAGTTAGAGAATCTAAGAATCAGGTTATATTCGCAACAAAGAGGCCATTAAGGGCATTTAAAGAGCATTCCTTGCCGTCAAACTTGACGCAGGAGCAATAACACGGCTTATTTTGATGCAAGGAGCCTAAACACAATTTAACACGCTCCTAGGGCGAATTTAACAAAGAGGGATTTATGGAAATGAGAGCGGCACAAGTGCCTTTAGTAGAATTACTTAGGGCGGTTCCTAAGACTGAAAGAATATTCATAGATGAGGGAAATTATACAACTCATCATATACCTGCTGGTAAGCATTGCCCTTACTGTCATGATGCAGCAGATTTAATTGATTCCAAAGAAAAGGAAATTCAGGTTTTAAAAGTTCTATTGAATAAACCTGTTTCCAAAATGGAAATAACTGATGATACAGCGCAATTGATTGATAAATATAAACATTTAATTACAGGTGGAAATTATGAAGATACTGAAAGTTTTTAAACTGTTTTCTAAGATAAGAAAGGAAAACAAGCGATTAAGGGATTACATGGATATGCGCGACAAGGAAAACTTGTTGCGTTACCGTAACTATGATGATATGATAAAAATCGCGCAGAATTATAATTTTACGTTAGAAATGCAGTTAGTAACGATACAAAAACTTTACGAAAATATGAACGGCGTGGAGGTGCAATTTAATGATGATGGGGTTAATTTGTTAAGGAAGAGTTTTAGAAAGGATAAAAACATAGTTAATTTTCCAAAACGGAGTTTCAAAGTAAACTTAAAATAGAGTTTAAAATCATTTTAAGCTATGCTGTAAGCGAAGGAATGTAATTTTTGACCCCTTGGGTAAGCCTAAAACAAAAAGACGTTTCCCTGATGCGTTTAAAAAAGAAATAAGAGTTAGTTAATAAATTAACGTGATAGGAGCAATGTAGAAATAGCAGAAAGGAGTCAAAAGGTATAATCACATTGAAAAAACAATCATAGATTTCAATTATGGCAAAGGGTGGAGCAAGAAAAGGGTCAGGACGCAAAAAGGGTGTTTCCAAAAGTAACACAAAGATTATACGCGATAAGGTTTTAGCTGAAGGCATTACGCCTTTAGAGGTCATGAATAATATCATGCGTGAAGCCTATTCTAAAGCATTAATAGAATCAGACCCATTAAAGCGTGGTAATTTATTAGAATTTGCGTTAAGCTCTGCAAAGGATGCCGCGCCTTATATGCACCCAAGATTAGCAGCTATAACAGTGGGCAATAAAGACGGCCAGCCGTTTGTATTTGTAGCACCTAACTATAGGGAATTACTTGACAATATTGCCAGAGAATTACGTGCCAAGGGATTACCTGCCCCGCAGATACCAGCTTGATTTCATTGAAGCTATTGAGGTTTATGGATATAAGCGGGCAATTCAGGTGTGGCATAGGCGTGGTGGTAAAGATATTACTGACCTCGCAATAACGATACGGGCTTGTCTTGAACACATTGGTGCATACTGGCATGTATTCCCTACATACTCACAAGGCAAGAAAGCAATGTGGGAGGGCGTAACTAAAGACGGTAAGCGTTATTTAGACTTCATCCCCAAAGAATCAATCAAGCGTGTAAACAATCAGGAGATGGTAATTGAATTTACCAACGGCTCAATATGGCGTGTGGTAGGTTCAGACAATGTAAATAACTTGGTAGGCGCGGGCGTAAGGGGCGTAGTATTCTCTGAAATGTCCCTGCAATCCCCGCTGGTATGGCAGTATATACAACCTATGCTATTGGAAAATGGCGGCTGGGCGATATTCAACGGCACACCACGTGGAGAAAATCATTTTTACGAACTAGTTGAAATGGCCAAGGGTAATCCCAACTGGTACGTGGATATAAAAACTATTGATGATACTTGCGTTGTAAGCAAAGAGCAAATTGAGGAATTACGAAGGGAGGGTAAGTCAGAGGAGATTATACAGCAAGAATACTATTGCAGTTTCGCTGGTTCAATACATGGCGCATACTATGCCGATATGATGCGTAAGATGGTTGCTGATAAGCGTATATGCTCCGTTCCGGTTGATGATAACGTATTGGTAAACACATCGTGGGACTTAGGTATTAATGATGCAATGGCTATTACATTCTATCAGACCGTAGGAAAGGAAATACACATTGTAGACTATTACGAAGCCTCTGGAGAGGGATTAGCGCATTACGCTGCTATGCTTGTTCAAAAGGGATATAACTATCACAAGCATTATGCCCCTCATGACATAAGGGCAAGAGAGCTGGGCACAGGCAAGAGCCGCCTGGAAACTGCGGAAAAGATGGGTATTAAGTTTGAGATAGTGCCAAACATACCTGTTATTGATGGTATCGGCGCTGTTAGAGGTCTATTATCAAGGATATGGATTGACGCTGTTAAGTGTAAGCATCTGATTAATGTGTTAAAACAATACCGTAAAGACTGGGATGAGAAGGGACAAAGGTTCCGTGACCATCCTTTGCATGATTGGTCGAGTAATGGGGCTGATAGTATACGTTATATGTGTGTGTCATACCGTGAAAAGGTTGCCACAACACAAAGGCATTTTGTAATGAAATCAGGGTTTAAGCTATGAAAACTATAGGATTGCATGAAGATAGAATTATTTATCTTATGGACACAATTGAGATTAATGGGACAACATATGTAGCAAAAGAGCTTCTGGAACTACCAGCCGATGAAAAAAGCATAACCGAAGCTTGGCAGGCGGTTGATGATGCTATTAAGAGACGTATTATACATGAGCGTCAAAAAGATGGTTTGGAACCAAAGGGCGAAAACTGGAATTTCAGGGAGTTTGACTTATGAGACTTGAAGTAAACAGGCAATCACTAGCTATATGATAGTTCATGCAGCACTAGAAAGACTCACATAGAAAATAAGCCTGAAATATTTACCCGATAATACCTCCTTGCACCATTTTCATAACCGTGCTATATTTCCACAATCATACAATTGTATGATTTTAACAACTAAGCACGGAGAAATACCATGGGAAATGATTCCTACGCATTAACAAACATGAGTCTTTTGGACATACCTGTAGAAGTGGCAGGCGAGAGGGCAACGGAAGACTGGATGGTTTATTACGATAAATCAAAGGCCGCTTACCGGCGCGCTACAATGACAACGGCAACCGGGACTGAATTAAACTACCTTGATATTACAACACTTGGAACGGGCGCAGCTAGCAAAGCTGTGGTACTCGACGCAAGCGGTGACTATACGTTTCCAGCTTCTGCAACAATAGTTATGCCTTCGGGCGGTGATTTAACGTTACAATCAGGTAGCACTTTAGATGTTGCAGGAACTTTTGAAATAGCTAACGTGGCGATGACCGCTTCTGCGGCTGAATTGAATTATAACGACATTACTACCTTAGGTACTGGCGCGGCCTCGAAGGCGGTTGTACTTGATGCTTCTGGTGATTATACTTATCCGGCCACGGCTACAATTATATATCCATCCAGTGCAACATTGACTTTACAGTCCGGCAGCACCTTTAATACCGCCGGAACATTCCAAATTGGAGGTGTTGCGGTGGGAGCCACGGCTGCTGAAATCAACAATGCCTGTGATGTTTCAACACGGCTGGTCAGCATTGCAAATGGAACGAACACCCTTTCTCTTACTGCCGCCACCCACGCTAACCGAATTGTGTCAACGCTGGATGCTACGCTGGCAATTACCTTGCCTGAAGCAACTGGTACAGGCGATGTCTATACTGTACTCCAGGCTATAGCCGCTACATCCTCAACCATTGTGACTGCTGACACGGCTAATGCTGGTTTCCACGGTTTTATTATGGGTTCGGATACAGATGCAGCAGGCACTTATAGTTGGATTGCTACTGGTACGCAGGACACTATAACTTTTAATGGAACTTCAACAGGCGGTAAGCTTTGGGATTGGATTAGAATGACTGACGTAGCCACCGATACTTGGTTGCTTGAAGGTAACATCAAACAAAGCGGAGGCTCTGAGGCAACACCATTAAGTTCTGCTGCTTAATGAAAATAAAGTATATTTCCCAAGATACTACGCGCACTTACTATGTTGTATTTGATATACATAGGGGTGCGCGTATGTTCTGGCACTGGTTTACTGGCAAAGAGTATGCTCACGTTTACCTACTTACTGAATTATCGAATAATCAAACCTTATTAATAACGCCAACACCTTCTGAATGTCTCTTATCTGAATGGCCTTGCACGATACAGCAATCCGTTGATTACCTAAAACCAGATGCGACTTCTATACTTCGATATACGTGCAAATATAATAGCTTGAAACTATATATCCCCCGTGGTATAGTTTCTTGCGTGAGCGTTGCAAAGTACACTCTTGGCTTGCGGGGGTTATCCTTTACCCCTCACGGCCTCCATAAACAATTATTAAAATTGGGTGCAGAAGAATATGGGAAGCCGTAAACAACCAGAAGTGCAACAGGCCCAACCAGCACCTCAAACTGAGGAAGATATCCTTTATAAAAAAACATATGATGATTATAAAGCGGCGAATGAGAAATATTACGTAGGTAGGACAAGAAACGCAGAAGAAGAAGCGCAGTTTGAGAATAATGCCAGGGCAGTAGCCGAGAATACAGTTGACGCATTTTTAGCGGAAAAGAATAAGCCAACATCGACAGCACCAACAGAATCTGAAAAAAGGACTAAAGCTATCCAAGGAGATGAATCTGCTGCAGACATAGCTGCGCGGGAAAGGTCAACCCTTGCAAATCCCAGAAAACAGAGGGCGCGTGGGCGTAGGAGTCTGGTATCCAGCACTAGTTTAGGTTCAGGTGTTAACCCAACCAGGGAGACGTTAGGATAATGGGACAGGTAGTTGTACCGGTAGCAATGGCACTAGGAGCTTCAGCAGGAACTGCTGCAACTATAGGTTCGGTCGCTGGCGTAGGTGCAGGACTAGCAACCGTAGGTGCAGCCGCCTACGGTGTACATGGTGCGGCCATGCAAAAGAAAGAAGTCAACCGCCAGAAGTCTATTGCAGCTGAGCAGATGCGCATACAGGGTGAAGAAGTAGCCAAACAAAAGACCAAGGCAGACGCTGAAGAAAAGGCACTCCAAGACGAGATTATAGCCAAACAGAGAGGCCAGGAAGCCCTTAACAGTGCCACATCAGAAACCACTAATAAGCGCAGGCAGCGAGGCCGCAGAAGCTTAATATTTGGCTCTGAGACAGGAATTAATAACCCATTTGAGGATGTATTAGGATAGTTATGTCAACAATCATAAGTGAAGAAGCGAAAGAGCATAGCGTGGTGTTACCGCCGCATTTAGATTTGAATGTGCCGTTAAAGCCTTCGGTTGCGCCTGATAGTAAACCCGTAGAGAAAGAATATATTATAGGGATTGTTGATGCTATGGCACGAAAAGTTGATGAGGCACTTATGAATCCAGTAGAGGAAGAAAAAAAAGATGCTTAATGTCCTTTGTGTAAGAGTTGGGCGGAAATACTCAACTGATTATGTCTACAAACTAAAAAATATGGTGGAAAGGCATTTAAAGCAAGAGCATCGCTTTATTTGCTTAACGGATAATGTAAGTCAATTGCCGGGCATTACTTGTATAGCCGCGCCAATACAGATTGCGGATAGCTGGTGTAAGATTGGATTGTTCAGGCCGGAGCATAGGATAATTGAGAAAGGTGACAAGTGCTTATACCTCGACCTTGATGTAATTATTACCGGAAGCCTTGATAAGCTCATTGAAGGCAAGCTTTTAAATGAAATCAGGGAAGGCGACAAAATGCCTTCTAAAGATTTGTGGATAGTTAAGGACTGGTATGACCCCTTTAACTCAAGCGTAATGTATTGGGAACATCCGCAGAAAAGCCGCATATTTGGCTCGTTTACAAGGGATGTAATGGAAAGGTTGAGGGGTGACCAGAATTTTATAGCTGAATTAATACCCGATGCCAAGACATTCCATAGCAACGATATATTAAGTTATAAGTTCTCGGGTTGTAACAATAAAGACGAAAAGCCTAAGTGTAAAGTCGTGTTATTCAGCGGGAAACCAAAGATGCACGAACTACCAGACGTTAACTGGATAAAAGAGGAGTGGAAATAATGGCTGAACATAATGGAAGTGAAATAGTAATGGGCGGTTCAATATTGGCTATAAGGAGCGCATCTAAAACGCGTCCAGCCAATACTACCGCTTATGCGTCCGGTGATGTTATCGCGGAATCTACTACCGTTGCAACAGTAATAACCTTTAGTGAAATGGTGCGTCAACCTGGCGGTAGCGGGGTTATAGGGAGGGTAGATATTATTGATTCTGCTTATGTGGCCACTACTCTAATATGTGAACTTTGGTTATTTGATACCACTGTAACAGCCGACCAGGATAATGCGGTATTTACCCCTACGGATGCAGAGCTTGCAACGCTGGTTGCTATAATTCCCGTAAGTGCTGCATATGTAGGAGATGCAACGTCGGGGGTTGGGGGTAATGCTATATTGTCGTCCGGCGTAGTTAACACCCCTTTTAAATGTGCCTCAGGCTCCACAACTCTTTATGGTGTGCTTGTAGCGCGTAATGCGTACGTACCTATTTCAGGTGAAATTTTTACAGTTAGAACGTTTATATACCAGGATTAAATGACACTACCGAATTTAAAAAGGATACATAGCGTGACAGACGACTACATTCCTAAAAATGGGATGTTGGCCTGGTATGATACGACTGAAGCGGCATATATGACACTTGCCGGGACGGCAATAACCAGGCTTATTGACCGTTCAGGCAGCGGCAACCATAGCGATGTGCAGGCTACCGCCACCGCAAGGCCAACCTGGACTTCCAATCAAATAAACGGACTTCCCTGCGCGGTGTTTGATGGCACTACAGATAGTATAACATGCCCCGACGCCGTAAGGGATGCGGTAGCCATAGGCACGGACCATAGCATCTTTTTTGCATATAAAGCTACGGGTATTACAGGTTCGGGTGCTAGTGGACATGCGTTATTTAGCTCGGCACTTGGTGTTTCAGACCGTAGTGGATTGCAGATAACAGAAAATGGGGGAATCCCTGCGGATATTTGCGCTAGTTATTATAATGGGGCTTCTTTTAGTTCTAATAGCGCATTAGCCAGCACTAATGCTGCCATAGTTGCAGTTACCCATGCTGCTTCAGCAACCCCGGTGCTGTATCTTAACAATGTTGTAGGTGCAAATGCTAATGATGCCTCTTTAAATGGGAATACTATCTTCAGGATTGGTGCGGACGGGACGGACGGGGCGGACAGGTTCTTCGACGGAGCTATAGCAGAAATTATAATTTATTCCCGCGTTTTAACGGTGGCGGAGGTTATTTTAATTAACCGATATTTGTCTAGAAAATATGGGATTGGGATTAGTATATAATGGGACAGGAAACAATACCTAACCTTAAAAAAAGAATCAAAGCAGCAGAAACGCGGCGTGACGCAAGGCGTTCGCTTAACCAAAGTGCTTACGAAATTGCCATGCCACAACGCAATATTTACAACAACCAGAGTGAAGGTGATTCCAAGATGCAGGGGGTTTTTACTTCCCTTGGTATGTCATCCGTTAATAATTTTGTAAATAATATGCAGTCCAGCCTTACCCCGCCTTTTACAAAATGGGCGGAATGGAAAGCAGGGGATGATATACCAGAAGAAAACAACCATGATTTGGATGAAGAATTACAGGTATTAAATAAAAAGATATTCAGCTTCCTCGATGCCTCTAATTTTTCCACGGCTTCATCAGAAATGTATTATGACCTTTCTGTAGGGACTGGTGCGCTATTACTCAATAAAGGTACATTACAACAGCCTTTGAATTTCCAGGCGGTGCCTACTGCCCAGCTTGCCCTTGAAGAAGGTGTGTTTGGGACTATATGGGGGATATTCCGTAAAAACAAACTTGTTGCCCGCCTTATCCAGCAAACATGGCTTGATGCAAAAATCCCGGATAGCCTGGCAGGTAAAATCCGTAATAACCCGGAACAGGAAATAGTGCTTGATGAAGTTACTTATTATGACCCTGACACAAATAAATGGTGTTATGAGGTGCTTTGCCTTGAAGGCGAGATAAGCGAAAGGTTGCTTACCAGGGTTACTATATGGAACCCGTGGATTGTTGTGCGTTGGAGTAAAATAGCCGGGGAAGTTGAAGGGCGCGGTCCACTCTTGCAAGCTTTACCAGACCTAAAGATGTTAAACCATGGCAAGGAAATGGCTGCCATATCTGTACAATTTAATGCCTTCGGTTCATATACGATGGAAGAGGAAGGTATTATTAATACCCAGGGCGCGGAAATTACCCCGCGTGGTGTGCTTATTGTGAAGAACAACCCAGGTGGACCGCATGCGCCTTCCATAGCTGCATTACCCCGTGTAGGTGATGCACAACAACAGGAATTCTTTTTTGAGAGCCTTGAAAAAGATATAAAGAGGATAATGCTGGATAATAAATTGCCTGATGAAACAGGCCCTGTAAAAAGTGCAACGGAAATAGTGCAAAGGATTAAAGAGTTCCAGGTGGATTTTGGTTCTGCCTTTGGCAGGCTTATGCACGAATTCATAACCCCATTGTTTAAGACTATTGTGCAAGTCCTTGAAGCGGAACAAAAGATAACAGTACCAACAATTGCATTTAGGGATAACCTGACGGGGGAAATAGTTAAGAAAAAAATTACAGATGAAACCGCGTTTACTAAAATCAAAATGTTAGCACCCATTGCGAAAGTGCAAGCCCTTGAGGACATACAGAATGTTATGCAGGCCATACAAATGCTACAGGCTATTGAACCGCGTTTACCTTTGTTAGGATATAAGGTTGAAGAATTGCCAGACTACTTAGCTGACCAGTTAGGAGTACCGGAAAAATACGTACGTAGCCGAACAGAACAAGCGCAGGCTATGGCGGGATTGGCTCAATTATTTGGACAACAGGAGGCACCAGCCGCATGACATCACCATGGGGAATAGACCGGCTTAATGACCAGACTAAAAAGGCAACAGCAGAACAACTGGCGGCGTTAGAAGACACTTGCCGTTTGTATGCTTTAACTTTTAATACTGATGCCGGGCAAAAAGTGCTTGAGATAATAAAAGCCGCAATTGAACAACAACCGACATGGAACCCTAGTATGAAGCCGGAATATGGTTACTACAGGGAAGGCCAGAATGATGTGCTTAGGCATATTATTAACAGGGTTAAATACGCAACAAAAAAATAGGTAAAGTATGACTGATGTAGGATTAGCAGATAATATAGATTTAGGTACAGCAGGTGCGCCGCCAGCGGTAGACACACGCGATGTTACAACTAAAGTAGTTGATGTACGTACATCGGATATTAAGCCAGGTGAAAAGCCGGAGGGGATACCTGATGAGTTCTGGGACGCTACAGCCAAAAAGATAAATGAAACCGCCTTGCTTGAGGGGTATAAATCCAAGGATAAGCAAGCCCTTGATATGCGCAAGATAATTTCAAAAGGTACACAGAATGTGCCGGAAAAGCCGGAAGGATATAAGCTTGAATTAGCACAGGAAATTGCCAAGTTTGCACCGGAAGGCGACCCTGCCCTTGGTATTGCAAGGGAGGCCGCCCTAGAAGCTGGTATATCTCAAGACTCATTTAATAAATTTATTAATAGGTATCTTGGTGGACTGAATGAAAAGAAGATGATTGCTGAACCCGAACCAAAATTAACCCCGGAACAGGAAGCCGCAGAAAGCAAGAAATTCTATGATTCTGAAATGGAAAAGCTTGGGGATAGCGGTAAAAAGCATTTTGAAGAATTCAACACGATAGTAAGGGAGGGTCTTGCCAGGGGTTCATTATCTGAAGAAGACAAAGAAATTTATAAAGACATTATGCGCGGTGCTGCCCATGTAAGGTTTATGAAAAAACTTGCTAACATCCTTAGTTTGCGGCCTTCCACTTCCTTAGGTATCCCGAATGAGCACGTTATCCAGAAAGGCCAGCTAACCCGTGAAGAATTACAAGCAATGCAGGCTGACCCTAAATACCGGAATGAGGCCGGGTATAAGAAGATTATGGAAGGTTATAGGAATTTAGAAGCGCAGGGGAGATTGTAAAATGATGTGGTTATCCGGTTTCTTACTTGGTGCTGCCGTTACTTTATTATTTTTTAGCATTCTTCAACTTCTGGAGTAACTCAACTAGTTTAACTTTCCATGCTGGCTTAATCCAGAATGTTACACGTGTCATTCCTAGCTTTTGTTGACGTTGCACATAGGCATCGCTGGCTTTCTTTTGGTATGGCGGTGTTTTCATTCTTTGCTTCTGATACTTTTATGGTTATTGATTCGTTTATTCCACATGTTACCTTCTCTTTTTCTGACTCGTTCTCAGAAGTTGATACTTTCTAAAGGCGTGACTCATTCTTTGCTTCTGATACTTTTATGGTTATTGATTCGTTCATTCCACTATCATAATACTTTCCATCTATGTGATTCATTCCCCAGCCTTGATACTTTCGTAGAATTATGACTCATTTCCCTATCTTGATACTTTCCTGACGGTTGATTCATTCAATTTGCATAATTCCTTCGGGATTGTTGATTCATTCCGCTACTGTGATACTGTCAATTCGTGTGATTCATTCTTCCCCAATGATACTTTCGTTTCCCATGATTTAAGCTGCATATGGCGCAATATAATCCTTATGGTTTAAATGCGCTATAACAAAAGGTTTAGGTGCTGGCTTACCGTGATGCTTTTCATACCATACCTGTTGAAAGTGCGATAAGAAGAGTTTAACCGCAGCACGTGTTGCCATTGCATGAATATGTGCTGGCGGAAGCTTCCCAGCTATATAACATTTATATGCATCGGTATCTTTACTGAACTTCTTTGCTTCTAGGGTCCTTGCTGCAAATTCCGAAAACCCTCCAGATTCATTCTTAGTAATGTATTGTTGTTTACGCTCTGCGTAGAAGTGACCATAAAATGCTTTTTCATTGCCAGATACTTTAACAAACGACTCGCCGATTTTCCAGCATAGAACTTTAAGCCTTGCATTCCAAGGCCGCTTTTGCCCCTTCTCCCAAGGCGTATTAAGCCTCCCCGCAGCTATTCCCGCATAACTCCAAATCTTACCAGCAGTATCTGCAATATTAATGTCAATGTGGGCAAGTAGCCCAGCAGAAATAACGGGTCCAATGCCCGTAATAGAAGTTAACCATGCGCCCATTTTATGAGTTGCTACATATGCAGCCAATGCGCGTTTAACTTGGTTTTCCAGAGTTTGCGAATTACTCGCCAACCAAGTAAGAATCTCATGTGGCTCTGGTTTTACAGCACCATCTGCAATATCCTCCTTAAGCGAGCCTCTTACCTGATTGTTCGCTCTTATCCTATCGTTTTGTAGCGTATAATAAGCGTCTACAAGGTATCTTACCTCACTATCCGTTAATGTTGCGGCGGCGTTCTTTAAATCCTTACTTAGTTTTAATATAGGCTCCAAGTCTGTCATTATTATTACTCCTTTAGGTTAAAATTCAAATCTGTTGATACCTTCTGATGTTTTGATTCATTCCTGCACAATAATACTTTTTCTAACATTGATTCGCCTTAATATATACAACGCCTATATAGGTGTCAATACATAATTTAGGGGTATATCATTAAACTTGCATAATTCCATAATTATGGTACAATATCGGCGTGGGGGATTTCTCCCACACCAACCCTAGCGACTTCGGCTCAATGCTAGCGCATCCCGAATAAGTCCATGGCCTATTGGCAATGTTCAACTTATTCGGAGTAAATTCAATGACAATTGGAATATCTACCGCATTCGTCTCTGCATTCAGTGACGATGTAAAACACGCGTATCAGTCTATGGGTTCAGGCCTATTACAAAGGATACGCATTAAGACTGGTGTACAGGGTTCAACCTACCGTTTCCACAAAATGGGAAAAGGGCTTGCTTCTGCGAGAATCCCGCAATCTGATGTAGTACCTATGAACGTTACTAACAGTAACGCTACAGCTACACTTTCAGATTGGGAAGCACCTGAGTATACAGATAAGTACGACCTTGAAAAGATTTCCTATGACGAACGGCAGGAACTTGTAAAAGTTGTATCCAGCGCGATAACCCGCAGGGCAGAGGAACTTGTGCTTGATGCGCTTGATGCCGGGGCTTCAGCTACGCAGGTTGTAGAAAACTATGGCGGTACTGCAGCCGGCCTGACCGTAACTAAAATTCGCAGGGCTGCAAGGCTTATGGATGCTAAGGGTGTCCCTATGCAAGATAGGACATTCTTAATGGATGCGATAGGCAAAGAGCAGCTTTTAGGCTCTACGCTTGTTACTTCCTCTGATTACAATTCTGTAAAAGCCTTGGTAAATGGTGAAATTGATAGCTTTATGGGTTTCAAATTCCTGACTTTTGAAGACAGGGATGAGGGCGGTATTGTTACAACTTCCAGCGTAACCAAGAACTTCGCATTCCATAAGGATGCTATTGGTTTGGCTGAAGGTTTGAGCATGAGGACAGAAATAAACTACATCCCTGAGAAAACCTCATGGTTGATAAACGGTATATATTCTGGCGGCTCTGTAGGTATCGATAATGAAGGTATCTATGAAGTGCTTTCAAACAATACAGCAACATATTAATAAGGAGATATAAACAATGGCTTTTGCTCAACTTAATTTTAACCCTGCCGGGGGACAGTCTAAATGTGGCTCTGCCCCACAGGTATTTACTTACCGTACTGCCGACAGTATAGCAACCTGTAATACTTCCGGTTATTTCAATGATATGACAACCCTGCTCCATGTGGGGGATATTATTGATGTCCAGGTAGTGGATAGTGTTACTACGCCTACTGCTGTTAACGGTTCGGGTAGGCTGGTAGTAGTAACCAATGCCTCCGGTGTTGTGGATACTTACGACTCGCTCGCACAGGATAAGATTTACCTCAATGTAGATATGACTGATGTTTCCACCGCAGCCTCTGTATGGGTAGTTGCCCCTGTGGCATGTACCTATACTAAGATGTGGTCTGTCATCAGTGCGGCAATTACCAGTGCTGATGCGATTATTACAACTGAAATAGGCGGTACGCTGGTGACTGCGGGAGGCATGACTATTGCTAATAGCGGCTCGGCTGCCGGTGATGTGGACACCGCAACACCAACAGGTGCTAACACCCTGACTGCCGGACAGGCGTTAGAGATTATCACTGATGGTGCAAGCTCTACCACTTCCAGGGCAACCTTTACTGTTGAACTTACACCTACAACACCTACTGATACAGATTAGTATGGCTAGCAATTTACCGCAAGGTAAAGAATATCAGGTACGACATTCGGGGCAGGCCATTGTTTGTGGTTCTGCCCCTTGCCTGCTATCAGAATACGCAGAAGCTAAGGCAAATATGCCTGATGCCAAAGTGTTTGTGGTTAATGAATCATCCTATGGAATATGGGGTGATTTCTTAGTTTCATATCACGTTGAGAAGTTTGACGAGTTTAAGGCTAAGTCACTGAATAAAGATATACCAACTTTGACAGGTAAAGGTTACAGGGATGATTTTGAAGAATCACAAATTGATTACAGGTTTGACAATATACATATCGGCGCAACCTCTGTAGGTGATGCTATCCAGATAGCAAAACAGATGGGCTTTACCGAGATAGTTATTGTTGGTGCGCCTATGAATGGCGGGGACGGGTATTATAACAAAACCTCAATGGTAAATGATGGTTGCCCCCGGTTCGGAAGCAAAGAATATATCGATACAATGGAGTCTTTGAAGGTTGGTTTAAACCAAAAGGCATTGATAGAAATAGCCAAGAATCTACCGGAAGTTAAGAGCATGAGCGGATTTAGTGCAGAAGTATTTGGAAAACCTGAATGGTGCAAGTAAATGACAGTAACAGAGTTTACAATATCTAACAAAAGCCTTGCTCTGTTAGGGCAATCTTCAATATCAGATTTTACCACAGGCGATAAGGCTGTTAAGTGCGGAGCTCTTTACCCTACGTACATGCAAAGCTTGCTGTCTATGTATAACTGGCGGTTTGCCAGGAAGAAAAGTGCATCACTAACTGCAACAACTGCCCCCACATTTGGTTATACCTATGCTTTTAGTATGCCAAGCGATGCCCTCAATATAGTCAATGTTTATAATTCAACAAGTACGGAGGTCGCGCCGCAAACAAGATATGAAAGGTTTGCTGCGGTACTCCATACCGCATTTACCCCTGCATATTTAGATTATACCTACGACATAGATGAGGATTTATGGCCCTCATGGTTTCAGGAATTTGCTGCCACCGCTTTTGCCGGGAGGATAGCGGTTTCAATAACTGAGGATGAAGAAAAGGCTAATATGTACACTAAGTTAGCTTTTGGAACACCTGAAGAAAATGGTGAAGGTGGCATGTACAAAGTCTGTAAACAAATAGATTCACGCCAGCAACCCGCTAAACCATTTCCTTTGCAGTCATTATTAGCTTCAAGGTTTAGTGGTGGGCGGGGTAGTACTTAATGGCAACAAAACTCTTACAGCAAAGGTTTACCCAGGGTGAATTTTCCCCGGAGATGTTGGGAAGGAGCGATATCGACCAATATTATAGTGGTGCGGAAACCCTTAATAACGTTATCGTGATTCCTCAAGGCGGGGTTAAAAGAAGGGGTGGCGGTAAGTTTATTGTTGCACTTATACAATCATTAAATGTACATACACCGACCTCTGCAACAAACCCAAACGGCGGAACGGCTGCGAATGCTTATGATATTGACGCAGTAACGGTAATGCTGACCACTACTAATATAAGCACCACCAACCCTTATATTGTTACAGCTTATGATTTGGGTGCTGATGTTGCTATAAATTATGTTACTGTATCAGGATTGAAAATAACTTCCGGTACAAGTACGGGAGATTTCTTTATTGAGGTGGCAACAGCCGCCGCCCCTACTACTTGGTTTACTACTACAGCTATTGACCTGACCACAACTGAAACAGCAGCAATTAAATCAATCGGCGGCACATACCAGCATGTACGGTTGGTAAAGACCACCGCGACAGATTTAAGTACTGCTAAAATATCGTTAGCGGAAATGCAAGTGCTAGGCACAACAGTATCCGCTACTAATGTCAGGCAAATGCCTTTTGAGTTCAACAGGGAACAGGTTTACGATATAGTTTTTACTGATAGGTTATTAACGGTATTTGCAAACACTACATTAGTTGCGTATATCCCTGCACCAATGTTTACCTCTGCTCGTGTACTTGAAATAAACTGGACGCAATCAGCGGATACGGCAATTGTAGTACATGAGGATATACCCCCGCATAAACTAGTAAGGGGGGCAACTGATGCTGACTGGCAGTTTGTGCCGATTACTTTTGACAACCAACCCAAGTATGATTTTACCCCTACCTCAAGTAATCCGGCAGGGACTATTACACCTTCGGCAACAACGGGAGTTATTACGCTAACGGCTTCGGCAACTCCATTTACAGATGAGGCTACGGACGTAGGGCAGATAGTTGACGGCGGCGGCGGCAGGGCTAGGATTATCCAATTTCTTACCACTGCAACAGTTAAGGCTATTGTAATTATACCGTTCTTTGCCACAACTGCGATTACCTCTGGCGCGTGGGTTTATGAAGGTGGCTTCGAGAATGTATGGAGCAATACAAACGGTTGGCCTAAATCAGTAATATTCCACGATGGCAGGTTATGGTTCGGCGGCTCTACTGAAAGGCCGCAAACCCTGTGGGGTTCCAAGGTTGGGCTGTTCTATGACTTTGACCCCGGCCAGATTTATGATGATGATGCTATAGATGTTACCTTAGATACTGACCAGGTAAACGCCATAGTAAACTTATTCTCGGCTGGTGCATTACAGATATTTACCACTGGTGGGGAGTTTGCAACCTTCCAATCCTCTGGTGTGGCTATTACCCCGGCAAATATTGATATAAGGCGGCAAACAACAGAAGGTAGCACATTGGGGTTACGTCCTGTTGAGGTTGATGGCGGGACTATTTATGTGAAGTTTGGTGGTGGTTCAATAATAAGTTTTAGATTTAGTGACATACAGCAGGCATATGAAAGCATCTCAATAAGCACATTATCAAGTCATTTATTAGTTACACCAGTTGATATAACGGTAGATAAAAGCAACGCTGATAATGATGCCTCACTTTTATATATAGTCAATTCAGACGGCACAATGGCCTGTGCATCCTTGCTCGAACAGCAGAAAGTTATAGCTTTCACGGAGTTAGACACTGACGCAGCCTACTCAACTGTTGGAGAGTTCAAAAGTGTTTGCGCAAATGAAGATGGTGTTTTTGTAGTGATACAAAGGGAAATAACCGCCGGCAGTACACTAACCTTTGAAAAGCTGGATACTGGTTATTTGATGGATGGTGGTTATAAAGCCTCCGGCGCGATTTCCTCTGTAACAGGAGTTTCATGGTTAGTTGGCAGGACAATCAAGCTTCGGGTTGATGGTGTGAATGTGGCTGATGTTGTGGTTGGTTCTGCGGCAAGTGGCACAGTGACAGTTTCCCCGGCCTCGACAACCTCAGTGGAATTTGGTACAAACTTTACTACAACAGTAAAGGATTTACCAGTTGAGGGCGACCCTTCAAATGTAAGGGCGGCTTCTACTCTCGGTAAGTTTAAAAGGATAGTTGCGGCCTCGCTGAGGTTGATATCCACAAGTGGTATAACCGTAAATGGGAATTCTGTACGTACCCCTGTTTATACTGCAGCAGGAACAACCAGTGCTATATCAAGTTTTACGGGGTTGGTAAGGGTTGAGGGTATATCTGATTCAAGTGAAACAGGACAAATAACTATTACGCAAGCAGAGCCTAACCCATTTACATTATCGGCATTATTAAAGAAGGTGAAATTTTAATGGATTCATTACAGCCAGTATTTACAGGAACAGCAGAAAGATTTCCCCTAACCCCGGGAGCGCAAGGCCCAACTGTGCCAGCTACTGCCGGATTGTTTGGTAGCGGTGGGGAGTTTAGTCCGGCTAAGGCTAAGTCATTCGGTGGAGGTATTGCTGCCGGTTTTGGTGCTTACGGACAGGTACTATCAGGCCAGCAAATGAAAGCGCAATATGATATGGAGGCCGGAAGTTATGAGGTGCAGGCGGAGGTGGTAAAGCTGAACGCTAAAGAGCAAGCGATTATGTTACGCAAACAACTCTTGCAGGATTTAGGTAGTGCCAATGCCTCAGCCGCTGCCAGGGGTATAGATACAGGCTCAGGCACACCAAGGCAGATAGTTGAGGAAAGTATAGGCAATGTTGGCAGGGATATAGAGAGGCTGGAATCGGGGGCAAATATCAGCGCGGCAGGCTCAAGGACAAGTGCGTCACGTTCGCGTGGCGTGGGTTCTTCTTATTCCCAAGCAGGGTATTATAAGGGGGCGGAGAGTATAGCTGGTTATGCGTTGAAATAGTTGGATGAAATTTGCGCAAATTGCATCCATTTTGGGGCGTATTTTTCTTTATGCATACAATTCAAAAGGTTACATGTGTCAAACAGCTTAAAAGAAATTTTCGGTTACTGGATAAACCCTGAACAGGTGTTTTGCCTTTCAAGGGCATTTGCGCCTGGTAGTAGCATCGAAGGATGCTTTATCCACTTTGGTGAATATAACGAAAGAAAGGCACTTTACATACACGGGAAAACGACTCAGCAAGTCGCAGACGAAATAAACCATTAGGTATAATTATGGCTAGAATAACAAGGGAACGCGGCATAACAACACCGCAAATACAGATTCAAGGTGTGGATAGTTCACAGGCAAGTGTAACGGAACAGGTTTCTACCTTTGCCTTAAAGACCGCCGATATATTGGCGGATAAGGCCAATAAGAAATATGAGTTGGATTTTAAGAACATGGCTGCTGAAGGTATCAACGATATATACCGGAGGAATCAGACCAACCCTTTACAGTTAGGCAAAGAAGCCAAGGGCTTAAAAAGCAGCTTAAAGAAAAATGCGCCTTGGAGTATGCAAGACCAATTTGACGCTACTTTTGATGATGCTTTACGTCCTTATATGAATAAGGCTACAGACGGGTACGATGCCGTCCTGACTGACCAACTGAAAGAATCCACCTTGAAAAGGTTGGAGCAGAATAAACAGGCGGCTGGTAAATATACCTCTGAATTATTTGGAAAGAATCCGGAGCGAAGATTGGATGCTCAAACCGCATTACAGAATATTATTCTTGATTCTGCTAATATATCATCGCAACATACAATAGACGGGAAGCCGGTGCTGGGGGCTTCGGAGCGCGTATCCGCAATGCAATCGCTGGTGAATGATACGGCTTATTTTTCTGTAGTGGAGGGGTTTGACAATGCTGTAGATAAAAGAGCATTTATGCGGCAGCACAATACAGGAGAGTTAAAACATTCCGTCTATTTAAACGATAAAGGTGATTTTGCTGAAATGTCTACTCGCGATGGAATGGACGCGAAGAATCAGGAGCGCATCCAAAACTATATGGAGAACGGCATAAAATCCATAGATGCAGAAGCAAAGAAGCAAGCTGAAACACAGGCTAATGTTAATCTTGTGGACAGTATTTTTAGGGATGAGGGCATACTTGACCCTACGGACGCGAAGGCAAAGAAAGCGGTAGACGACCATTTTAAAACATTTATGCCTTCATTACAGGGTATGTCGACCGCTGATAAAACAAACGCAATATCTGATTATGTTTCTAAAACTGGCATATATCCTACTTCCCTTGAAAGTTCGGTTAATGCTCAATTATCCAATGGTACGGCAGGGCAGAAGGTTATAGGCGCTGAGATTGTAAATATTATTGCGGAAAAAAACCCGCAAACCGTCCTGCAGATTAATGATACCATAAGGGCAAGGGCAAGGGCAATCAGTGATAATATTGCTGCCGGGCTTGACCCTGAAACAGCGGTGTTATATGCGGAAAATAGCGTATTCCAGAAAGATACGCCTGAATACAAAGCAAGGCGCGAAAGGTTCAGTGACGCTAAAAACGGTGAGCAGGTTAAATTTAGGGAAGGTGATTATACTGAACACTTCAGGGATGACCCTTCAGAAATACCCGATGCCATGCGCGCGGATTATGATACATTAAACCGCTCATATTATATGGATGGTGGAGTCAATGCAAAACAGGCCTCTGATTTAGCAAAAGAAAAGATAAAAGCGCAATGGGGTGTCACAACAGTGGATGACAACCCGCGTTGGATGAAACACGCCCCGGAATTGATATATAAAAATGATGCTGGTACGGAATGGATAGCGCGGCAATTAAGGGATGATATAGGGAGAATTCCTAGTATACAAGGGGAAGGTTATGACCCTGATTTATTTTTATCGGTTGCCCCCTCTACAGCCAGGCGTCCTGACCCTTCTTATTTGGTATTTGAAAGGGATGGAAACGGCATATTAAAACCTTTTTTGACAAATACCGGGAAGCAAGCGGTATTCAAGCCTGATTATAAACAATCTGAAGAATACCGTTTATTATTACAAGAATTTAGCGGCGACCAGGAAGCGGCTATGCTTGCCGCAAGGAACCGCCGTAATCGTAGTTTGGCAGAAATAGACAAATCTACCGCCAGGAAAGAAAGGAAGCTACAAAGGGCAAAAGCCTTAAAAGATTTATTAAGGGTAGAATAATGCCAATAATTAATATTGATGAATTGGAAGAAAAATCTATCCTAGGGTTCAGGCCACAAGCTGCCCCTGATGAAAGCTATTCTACGCCTGAAGTATTCAAAGCTGCGTTCAGGACGGAAAATAGCGTAGGCTCTGCTATTGCTGATGAAACGCCCCTTATGCGCCCTAATAGGGATTACGACCCTTTTGATGATATTTCCGGTTATGAGGTTCATGCTGGTAGTTTTGTTAACGCTGGAAGCAATGAAGATGTAAGTAGGATTAAATCACAAATAGACCGGGAAAATGCAGACCGGGAGTTGTTGCGCGATTCCGGCTGGGTTGGTACGGCGGCGTCTTTTGCTGCTGGTATACTTGACCCTGTTAACCTTATACCTGTTGGTGGTGCAGCCGTAAAAGCTTATACCTTGGGGGGCAGTATACTGAAAGGTGCGGCTGCTATAGCTAGGGCAGGAATTATAGGCTCTACCATTGCGGAAACCGCGTTGCATTCCACACAAGAAACAAGGACTTTGGGGGAAAGTGCGGGAAATATTGCAGGAGCCACAATATTATCCGGTATATTAGGCGGCGCGATAGGCGCGATAGGCCGCAGGGGAGTTATGGAGCTTGGCAGCCAACTGGAGAAAGAGTTAATTGTACCCCATCCTGATGCCCCTGACGTAATGGAACCTAACGGCATAACCCTTGGTAATGATTCTGTTGGTGCTATGAGGGTTAAAGAAACCACGCTTGCGGAGGAAACGCTTGCTAAGGCGTGGGGTATGGAAAAAGGCTTTGCAAGGTTAAATCCGAAACTAAGGTTATCAACCTCCCATTCGATAGAATCAAGGCGGTATGTGCAGGAGCTTATAGAAACTCCATTTTATTATGAAAAAAATGATGCCGGTATAGCTAATCCTGTAGCAATAGAAACAATCATCAATATGCAGGATTCAAGGCTTGCCAAGGCGGTATCTGGACAGGGTGATATATTTAAGGCATACAGACAAAGACCAAAGAACGAAAAGAACTTATCTTATTTACAGTTTCGGGAAGAAACCGCCAAAGCTTTAAGGCGTAACGATGTCCATGCAATCCCAGAAGTGCAGCAACTAGCACAGCTTTACAGGAAAGAGATTTTTGACCCCATGAAGGACGCGGCAATACAGGTTAAGCTTTTGCCGGAAGATGTGAAGGTTACTACAGCAGACTCATATTTACACCGGTGGTGGGATAAAGAAAAAGTTACAGGGAAAAGGCAGGAGTTAGTGCCTATCCTTAGTGCTGGGTTAAAACGCATCTATAGTGAGCAGCAGGAAGCTTTTACCAGGAAGATAGGTAAGAAACAGAAGAACCTTGAATCGGAAATCTCAGATTTAAGTGACGCTAACTTGAGGGATGAGCAGCAATTTATAGAATCAGGGGGGCAATTTACTGAGCAGGAAATCCTTGATGCGATACGTCTGGTAGAATCCCCACCAAAGAAGCCGGAAACGTTAATATCGTTTTTGCATAAACAAGGGGGCTTAAAAGATGATGCTGGTGAATTAAAAACTATCGGCTTAACGCACAAATCACGTCCTGGATTCGTAAGGGCAAAAGGGCAAAATTTAGATGATGCAGCCCTGAGGGCTTGGGAAAATGGCTTCTTTCCTCAATTTCAAGAGAGGCCAAGTGTTAATGATTTGCTGGATGCGATAAGGGAGGATTACCAAGGTAATTTGGTTGTGCGTCAAGAGGATGCGGGTTACGCGCAGGAGCTAGAGCGTCTTGCTGATGTGCAAAGGGCGTTAGATGAATTGGGAATTAATACAGAAAAATTTAAGGGCGTGAAGTCTTTGGGTGATTTTGATACCTCTGGTATAAAGAAAGCAATTAATGATATTCAGGCAGGCAGAAGGCTGGAAAAGGTTAAGGGCTTAACTGCTAAACTGGAGGAGATTAAGGGGGATAGGTTAGTAGATTTAAGCCCTGATGAATTTGACCTTATAGCCAATGAGATTATTGATAATATTTTAGGCCACGCCGACACCCGCATTCCTTATGATATCCCTATTACGGTACGTGGACCACTTAAAGAAAGGGTATTAAATTTTATCCGCGATGAGGAGGTTGAGCAGTTCCTTGTCAATGACATTGAGGCTGTGGCTAAAAAATACGTTCGTACAATGGCTCCTGATATAGCGATAAAAGAGCGGTTTGGCGATTTAAATATTATCGGGAAAGAGGGTGTAATTACCCAAAAGATAAATGAGGATTATACTAATTTATCCAATGCAGCAAAAACAGAAAGAGAAAGGGCTTTCCTAGAAAAGCGCCAAAAAAGTGATATACGCGATATTGAGGCTGTGGTTAACCAGCTACGCGGTACGTATGGCATACCTGATAACCCGGATTCTATTATAGTTAGGGCTGCGCGGGCAACAAGGCAGATTAATTATGTAAGTAAATTAGGGGGCATGACCGCCTCGTCTTTCAGTGATATAGGCCGTCCTGTTATGGCGCATGGGTTGATGCGTACCTTTGGTGATGGTATTATACCATTGGTTACAAACTTAAGGGCTTTAAAGCTTGCCGCGAGAGAAGTCAAAGAGGCTAGCGTTGGTTTAGATATGGTTTTAGATACACGTGCTATGAGCATGGCGGAGCTTAATGACCCCTATGTAAAGGGTACAAAGTTTGAAAAAGGGTTGCAATCCCTATCTAATACATTCGGTAAAGTAACTTTAATGGCTCCCTGGAATACTGCAATGAAGCAATTTGCTGGGGTGGTAACGCAGGCAAGGATAATCAAGGATACTAAAAAGCTAATCGAGGGGAAGCTTTCTGCTAATGATACGCGTTACCTTAATATGATAGGTATTGATGCCGATACGGCAAAGGGTATTGTCCGACAAATAGCAAAACATGGCACTGATGTTGACGGGGTTATGATTGCTAATGCAAAATACTGGGATGACTTGGTAGCGCAGCGCGTTTTCAGGGCTGCATTAAGGAAGGAAGCCGACAGGATAATAGTAACGCCTGGGCATGGGGATTTACCGTTGTTATTTAGAAGTACTGAAGCTGGTAAGGTTATATCCCAATTCCGTAGTTTCTCTTTTGCGGCTACAAATAAAATCTTGATTTCCGGCTTACAGGAAAAAGATGCCATGGCTATAAATGGTTGGGTTCTTTCTGTAAGCTTAGGTATGATGTCGTATGCTTTCAAAATATGGGATAGGGGAGATGAATTAAGTGATGACCCTAAGGTATGGTTATTTGAAGGTATAGACCGCTCTGGGGTGCTTGGGGCGCTTGCAGAAGTAAACCAGGTTTCTAATAAACTTACCCGTGGAAATATAAGTTTACAAGCATTGGCCGGCGCCCCCCCACTTACCAGGTATTCAGCAGTTAACGCTTGGGGTACTGTATTGGGTCCTACTTTTGGAACTGGGCAGGATATTTTCCAAGTTGTAGGTTCTGCGACAAATGCAGATTGGACAAAATCAGATAGCCGCGCGCTGCGAAGAATGATACCATATCAGAATCTTATGATTGCACGGCAATTATTTGACGAAATGGAATCTAGTATAAATGATAGTTTGGGTGTGAAATGAAAATAACTAACCATGACCTGCACGTAATGCTTACTGAAATGCGCGGTGATATTAAAGCCGTGCTTAAAGAGCAATCCGGCCAGGCTGAGTGGCAGGAAGCCCATGATAAGAAAGACACGGAAAGGTTCACAAGGCTACATGAACGCATAGACGGGATGAATAAATACGCTGCATCAATTGCAACTGTGGCTGTGGCTGTGGGGTTAGCTTTCGGGCTTGGCTGGGAATGGTTAAAAAGTAAGGTAGTGGGATGATTGTCATTAAAAGGACTTATTTCTCTGATGCCACTATGGGGCTTTTATATATAGAAGGACAAGACAACCCTGTGTTCCCGGTTATTGAAAGGCCGTGGCTGGATAACCGGCAGAAAATAAGCTGCATACCTGAAGGGGATTATGATTTAAAACCTTATTCCTCAGCCAAATATCCTGAAGTATGGGAAATATGCGCAGTCCAGGACCGTACAGCAATCCTGATACACGCTGCGAATTGGGCTGAACAATTAGAAGGTTGTATTGCCCCAGGCTTGTCTTTTGGTTATATGTTACGTGATGGCAAATTACAAAAAGCAGTAATGAGTAGCCAGCAGGCAATAGCGCAGCTCAAGGTTTTATTGCATTATCCTAACCCGCACAAATTGAGGATTATAAGTTAGGTTTATATGCATCTTATTAAACTTAGCAACAAACACGATAAGTTTGGATACATGTATTACATGCGTATACAGCAATATATTGATAAATATAGTTAATATTATTTTTAATATTAAGCCAATTACGGAGGATGTATGACAAACATAATAGGCAAAGTATTAGGCTCAGGTGTTGCAGAAGTTGTTAATGCTATTGGAGATCAGGTTAATAAAAAAGCTGAGTTACAAGCTGATTTAACCAAAACAGGCATGAACAACGAAACTTCAGTACAGGTTTCCCAAACAGAGGTTAACAAAGTTGAGGCTGCTAGTGAGGATAATTTCACTAGAAGATGGAGGCCCTTTATAGGGTGGATATGCGGCGTTGCTATGGCATATCATTTTATCTTGCAGCCAATGATAACATTTATATGTGCCACCTTCGGTCACTCGATTGTATTGCCTATATTCAATATGGATGCACTTAATACCATTTTGATGGGTATGCTTGGCCTAGGTGGCATGAGGTCGTTCGAAAAAATAAAAGGTGTAAGATGAACCCCGTCACCCTCCTACTTCAGCTCTTCCTCTGGTTCTGGGAATATGCCAAAAAGACCCCTATGTGGTTAATACAGGGCACTATGTGGGTATTGGTTGCTGGTGGGATATTGGGGTTGGTAGGTGTAATTTAGGTCACAACCAATTATTTGAGCGCGTTTTTGTATAGATAAAGATGGCGATTATATATATGAAAGAAATTATACATTCAACCAATTAATGGGACATTCCGTAATCAATCCTTATATTTCAAGTTGTTTACCGTACCTTCGTTTAAATTCTCCCTTGGCAATGGAATCAGCAGTCCCTTTTCTGCAAAATAAGCCCTGATACATTCCATAGACTCCTCGAATGTTGCTGTAGTCTTATCCTTCAACCGCCCAGTAATAACCAACTCCCCCATAGGTGTTTCAATTCTATGAACTATGCCTAAAGCCTTATCTTTGATGAAAATATCAATATCCTCCGGCGCAGCTAATGGCTGCCCCATTCTTTCCAGATATTCATTCATCCAGCGCGTAACTTCTGCAACTACCACGCCCCAACGGTATTTGTTCTGCTTAATGCTCCGCTTCTTCTCCTTAATGACAACCTCAACTTCCCGCCCTTCCATACTACGCAAGGTCTGTATAATGGCATTACGTGCCATATCAGATAACTTTCCTTGGTATACTTCGGACTGGATGGTTAGGTTGGCCATTATTCCCTCATATCCAATAATTTATGATAAAATTCGGCTTCATTATCTCCCACAAATTCAGCCTCTGTAGATGGATAAGGGGCATTTGTTGGTACGCTTCTATAGAATCCACCACCGGCGGGCAGTAGCTTCAACATGGCTTGTAATGCCCCCCTTGCGTTCTTGGTATGCCACTGATACGCCATGCCGTTATCCTCTTTACAGGCACTGGTATATTTCCAGTCGCCCCCTTGGCTTTTACATAGTGACTCTGCCATAGCCTCAACTATCTGTTCCTTAGTGGGTATAGTGGTCATGGGTTACTTTCCTCTGTTTCTTTGTAAGGATGCCACGCATTTATAAACTTCCATTCTTTTTCTTGCTCGTCACAATCCGGCGTCGCATCCTCGTGTAGTAATTTCGTTTCACAACCGCCACACTCCATAATAAAATCAAATACATATCTCTTATCTGATAAGCCTATGCCTCCCATATTCATGCTAAATAGTGGCATTATTATCTTCTTCTCTTCGCATACTAAGTAATAATCTACGCTCATAACAACTCCTTTTGTTACTCAATTACCGTATTCCTTATTTCCTCATCAGGTGATAGCCTTGCGAGGTTTCTGGCCTCTTGCTCTGCGTCAATTCCCCAGGACTTCCACCACTGCTTTTCGCCTATATCGTGCAAATTACAATGATGGGAGTGGCATAAGGATAGGGTCAAATTGTCCCCTACCTTTTGGCCTATTCCTCTTTCACCTTTAACAATTGTCAAATGGTGAGCTACTACAGGAACGCCATTGCATCTATTACCTTTACCATCATTCACCAAGCATTGCTGACTACGCACGAAAGCTAAATGCTCAGGACTTCGTATCTTATCTACCTTAAAGTTGGGGGTCATTCTTCTACCTTTGGATATAATTCCGCAACTGCTTTTCTAAAATAAACATCTAAGGAATTGCGGGATAAGTTCTCGAATTTCTCTCCTAGCAACATGCATTCTAGGGCATTTTCAGTAAGCCAGATTAAACGAGCCTTTTTGAAAAGCTCCTCGCTGCATCCAGTTTCTTTCATTATTTCACGCTTACTCATACCTTTCCCACTATATCCCATAACAAGCTAATCATGATTTAATGACTCTTTCCAATTGATACTTCTAGTATTTGAGGCAATATCTGCTTCACGGATTCTTGCCTACTTAATCCAGATTCCCACAGCTCATAGATTTTTCTTCCTAGATTTGCAACTGCATCTAGCTTTTCACGCGTTACATTTCCTTTTGATGGGTCTGTATGGCGTGTATCCCAAATCAGTTGCATACCAACGGGCTTGTAGTTATCTTTATATTCTTCTGAATAGTATTCAGGCAATATATCCAAGCCCTCTTTAAATGCCGATTCGCCAATAGCCAAAACCATTGGGTGCTGTATTTCCATATCCTTCATAACCCACCCTTATATTGATTGCCTAACTTTCATCTTTAACATTTTCATAACACCAGTTGCACCATTGAATGTGTATCGGAATAGGCACTGAATATCTGTAAATTATCATATTTCCAATTTCTTGAAAGAACTTTTCTATCAAACCTTTTTGCAATAGTTTATCTGCTATCTTTGGATTAACACAAGAATCGTTGCCAATGGCTATTTGTTCAAAAGTTTCTATTTGCCTTTTAGTTAGCCCATCTACAAAATATTTACCCATTTTATTCCGCCTTTTCCAATTTACCACCACCACCTATTATAGCAGCAACCTCTAGTGTTGTGGCTACCCGGCATGTAAAGGCTTCCTTAGTAGCGTAACGTAAAGCTTGAGCCGCGCTACTGGCCTCAACAAGCATTTCTTGGTCTGGTGCAAGCTGGATATTTGATGTTACAATATACACACGCGTGTTGGACATTATTAATTCTCCTCTATGTTTAAAATTTCAACATCTTCAACATTATTCCAAGACATAACAAGTTCGGACGCTCTTTCTTCTGCCGCCCCTTCATCTTTGGCAGAAATATTTACCTCCGTCTTGTATTTACAGGTATATTCTACTTCTACTTTAAACTGTGCCATGCTTATCTACCTCCACATTTAACTCTTTTATGCCAACAAGAATAGAAGGTGGCTTAGGAAGCTCAACATCTTGGGGCTTCCATAAGTGCAAGCAATATCCAAAATTGTTAATATAATCCTTTTTTGCCGGATGATATTGGATAACAACCTCATTTTCTTCAAAAAAGATATCTTTAATAAAACACATCTCAGTCCAATTAGGGCACCTGTTTTTCCTTGATACAGACACATGATCCCACCCCATGCCATTTGAGGCGATGACATATAGAATGGCACTGTCAATTGGTGACTTATATTGCCATATTCCGCCATCTTTCCCATTTTGCACAGCATTTTTTATTTCAATAAACTTCCTCATGTTAAAACTTCTCCATTATCTGCTTGATTACCTGCTGTAGTTCGGCCTCAAAGGTAGCAAGTTCTTTTACTAAAGCCTCAATATAGGCTAAATCTGGAAAAACTCTTTTTATAAACAAAGGCATACCGGGTGTGTAAGAAACATAATCTAACCACTTTCTTTTACTTATCCACAATCCGCCCTGAATTTGGGCTATATTTTCACTTGGTACGGAATTAGAAAGCAGGGTGTCGGCCTGGATATGCGCAAGCCTTGATTTTATCTCCACAAGGCCGTTTTCCCCTACAAGTCCGTCCGGGCTGTAACCGACCATACCACCCTTCATAAACCCGCACTCAACAACCTCAGTACCTGTATGTGTTATATAAAGCTCCCTGGCAGTAGCTTCTTGCTCTTTCCCACGTTCCATATGCTCATTGCTATATGACTCACTAGGATTGCCTGTAATGCGCTCCCCGGCCTTTTTAAGCAATAGGGTGCGGCGGGTTTTTCCTTGGCCTTTGGCGAGGACTTGGCTAAATTCAGAAGCGGTAATTAGCCCGGCGCGAGTTTCACGCCACAAGTCCGAGCCTTGTTCTAATTCGTTAAATATTTCTAACATTATATCTCCATGATTTTATTAATTTCAGACAGCCTTGCTTTGTAAGCTGCACAAATGGCTTTTCCGGGTTCATCATTACCTAAGCCATTTTCACACAAATCCATCGCAAAGGAAACAATAGCGACCCGTACTGTCATAGCTTGAGCCTCTGTAAGCCTTTGTTGGTTTATAATTACGCTTAGTTCTTTATTCACAAATACCCCTATTTATTGGTGCTTATTGATTTATTAAGCAAAGCTATCGTTTTATCCACATCAGCCTTTCTAATTCCTAAAACACCGCCTGTGCGTTCGTTGAAATTATCCTGCTGCGCTTCGGTAAGTTTATTATATAATCCCATGATTGCGGTACGTTGTGTATCTGTTGCCAAGGCTTCACTTTGGCTATCTGGCAATTCGTAATTATCGTTGTCCATTCTATCCAGGGCTTCTACTGCATCTTTAAAGTGGCGCTTGCAGGCGCGTTTTATTAAAGTTTTCAGGTACATTTCACCAGTCCAGGCGGCCCAGATGTTATCGGTTTTTGCCATCCTTCTTACTTGTTCTAAATCTTTAACTGACATTAATTCAATAAACTCACCGGTACGTAGCTTTATAATACAATAACCGCCCACGTATTTCTCATTATTAAAGGGGTTTTCTAGGCTGTGTGAATAAATTATTTTACCATTTTCTTTCTTAAAAGAGAAAATATCACCCTCGCGCACTAGCTGTATGTCAAAAATGGCTTCCGGGTATTTCCTTATTACTAGGTTCTTATAAGCTTGGTAATTTAATGAAATGCCATTACTACCAATGGTAATATTTTCACCATCAATGTAAAACCCGGTTGCTGCAACTTTTTCAAAAAAAGCTACCCAAGTATCAAGGGATAGTTTAGCGGCCCATTGATTCTTTAGCTGCTGTGTTTTCTTGTCCTTTTCCGTTTGCAGTCGCATTACGTACCGTGCGTATTGAGAAACCGCAAGTTCATCATATTTTACTAATCTTTCTTTCATTAATCCTTACCCCCTAACCACATTTACGAACTTATCGCAGCCGAACTGCCCTTTTGTAGCCTCGATAATCTCTGCAAGAGTATATCTTTCCTTTAGTTTATGCCTATCCATAAACATACTAACCCCTGC
>C687J35021_10000381_pt1 | contig 35183 bp, 32 predicted proteins | sample RifCSPhighO2_12_FD_35021 | JGI IMG/M metagenome (IMG submission 35021) | reverse complement strand
AGCCGCAGGGCGTTGGCGATCACGGACGCCGAACTCAGGCTCATCGCCAAGGCCGCGATCATCGGCGATAGCAGCCAGCCGGTGAAGGGATACAGCAGCCCTGCAGCAATCGGTATGCCCAGCGCGTTGTAGAGGAAGGCAAACATCAGGTTCTGCTTCATGTTGCCCACCGTTGCCTCCGACAGTTCCCGCGCTGTGGAAATCCCTCGCAGATCGCCCTTGACCAAGGTGACCTGTGCGCTGTTCATCGCCACATCGGTGCCAGTACCCATCGCGATCCCCACGTCTGCCTTGGCAAGGGCGGGCGCATCATTGATCCCGTCACCCGCCATGGCAACAACACGGCCTTCGGCCTGCAGCCGCGACACCAGAGCCAGCTTGTCGGCTGGCTTGACCTCGCCATGGACCTCATCAATCCCCAGCTTTGCCCCCACCGCCTTGGCAGTGGTCATGCCGTCGCCCGTGGCCATGACGATGCGCAGTCCCGCCGCATGCAAGGTCGCCAGCGCTTCCGGCGTGCTGGCCTTGATGGCATCCGAGACCGCCAAAAGACCTTGAAGCTGGCCATCAGCTGCTAGGTACATCACACTCGCCCCTGTGGCGCGCAAGGCCTCTGCCTGCGCAAGCAGCGGGTTCGCAGAAACCCCGACCTGCTCCATGAGGACCGTGTTGCCCAGGGCGAGCTGGCGCCCGGCGACCCGTCCGCGCACACCGATGCCCGACCCGGACTCGAAGTCCTCGGGCTTGTCCAGGGCCAGCCCCTTGGCGCGGGCCGCTTGGACAATGGCATCGGCCAGCGGATGCTCGCTGCCTTGGTCCAGACTGGCTGCCAGGCGCAGCACTTCGTCCTCGGACAGACCGGGCATGGCCACCACACGTTCAAAGGAGGGCCTGCCCTCGGTGAGCGTACCCGTCTTGTCCACGATCAGCGTATCCACCTTGCGCAGGTTCTCGATGGCTGCTGCGTCCCTGAACAGAACCCCGCTGGTCGCCCCCCGGCCGGTAGCCACCATGATCGACATGGGTGTTGCCAATCCCAACGCACAAGGGCACGCGATGATCAGCACGGCCACGGCGTTGACCAGGCCATAGACCCAACGTGGCTCCGGTCCGAACAGGCCCCACGCGAAGAGTGTGAGCAACGCGATACCGACTACGGCCATCACGAAGTACCCCGCTACCTGGTCGGCCATGCGCTGCATGGGTGCCCGTGAGCGCTGTGCCTGCGCAACCATCTGAACGATCTGGGACAGCATGGTGGCGGAGCCCACCCGCTCGGACCGGATCACCAGTGCCCCGTTGGTATTGAGCGTGGCACCGATGACGGCATCGCCAGGCCCCTTGACGATGGGCACCGGCTCCCCAGTGAGCATGGCTTCGTCCACCGCGCTGCTCCCCTCGACCACCACGCCATCCACCGGCACCTTCTCACCGGGACGTACGCGCAAGAGGTCTCCCACATGGACATGGGACAAGGGAACATCACTCTCCTGACCGTTGGCGTCGATACGCCGTGCGGTCTTGGGGGCCAGGCCCAGCAGCGATTTGATGGCGGCTGAGGTCTGGGAGCGTGCTTTCAGCTCCAGCATCTGGCCTAGCAGCGTGAGCGAGATGATGACGGCTGCTGCTTCGAAGTACACCGCCACGCGGCCCATGGCCTGGAACGAGGCAGGAAACACCCCGGGCGCAACGGTGGCGACCACGCTGTAGACAAATGCGGCGCCCGTGCCCAGGCCGATCAACGTCCACATGTTGGGACTGCGGTTCGCGATGGACTGGACACCACGCACAAAAAAGGGCCAGCCAGCCCACAGCACGATGGGGACTGTCAGCACGAGCTCAATCCAGCTCTGGGTGCCCATCTCGAACCACTGCAGCCGGTGTCCCACCATAGCCAGGATGGTGACCACCACGGTCAGTGGCAACGTCCACCAGAAGCGATGCCGGAAATCCACAAGTTCGGCGTTTTCTCCCTCATCCAGCGTGGGGAGCATGGGCTCCAGCGTCATGCCGCATTTAGGGCAGTTTCCGGGATGGTCCTGCTGCACCTCCGGGTGCATGGGACAGGTGTAGATGGTGCCTGGCTGAGTTGCTTCAGGCTCCGTCCCAGACTCGCCTTGAGCGCCCGGTGCGTACTTCTGTGGCGCTTCGACAAAGCGCCCCTGGCACTTGGCGCTGCAAAAGTAGTAGTTGTGGCCTTCGTGGAGGGCGGTGTATTGGGACTGGGTCGTCACCGGCATACCGCAGACGGGATCCTTCAACGCCGCCTTGGACGGAGGTGCGTGTCCTTCATGGCCTTCATGAGGCTGATGCCCGTGATGAGCATGTTCGTGGGGCGCTGCTGTAGCCATGGTTGCGATTCCTGAAGGTGAGTTTCGTGTGGCGCAGGATTAGTTGCGACCTGATCCGCCGCCATGCGAACCGTGGCCCCCATGTCCATGGAAGAGGTGCATTAGTGGGCAGGCCAGCAAGAGTAGGTAAGGCCAATAGCCAGCGATGTGCGACCAGTGCTCTCTAAGCAGAAAGAAAGCACCAATCAGTCCAAGCATGATCACTGCGCCGATCAACTTTTTGCGGCTTCCAGCCGGATTTGTAGCGTTCGAATGCTCTGTGGTGTGGTCGTGGTTCATGGTGTTCTCCAACAAAAGTCATCAGTGGTAGACCTTGTGGGAACGATAAGGCTTAACACGGTGGGAGTGTCAAGCAGGAACATTCGCCACCCTTGACATCGATCAAGGGCTATTACTGCGACAAGCTTGGGCGCACTTGAGACAAGCCTGCCCACAGGCCTTGCAGTGGTTAGCCTCATGCTTGGCGCGCTCATCGGCGCAAGCCTTGCAGATCTGCGCGCACAGCGCGCAAATTGCAGCCGCATGCTCGCTGCTGCGCGCCACGGCGTCGGCCGCGAAGCTACAAGCGCGCCGCGCAGTCTGCGTCCAGAGCAATGCAGCGCGCCATCATTTTCACGTCCACTTCCTTGAGGCAGGCTGCAAAGCACTGGTTACAGGCCGTCGCGCACGACAGGCAAGCCTCAATGCACGAGGTATATGGGTTCAAAGTGTGGTCCATCGGAATCTCATAAAGGGGTGACAAGCAAGTTCAAAGAAGCACTAGACCAGCGCAAACGGTTGCGAGGTGTAGCGATCTTGTTTCTCCAAGAGCTGTCAGCGCTGTAGGCTGGCACCGGCTATTCCCCTGAAATCGACAGACTTTCTTGTGTTTCGATTTGAAGATGACAACTGGGAATCAAAGCCGTAATCGGGGCGTCATATTCGAACTCAGCGCGCGGGACTGGTCACTTGGTTGCCTGGTAGCGGGCGCAATGCAACCCAAACCTGCATCAGCGTGCGCGGGTATCAAAAGAGTAATCAGCAGGTCACCGTCCTGTTCGGGTGCGATTTATAGACTTCTCTCCGTGGCGCACAAAACGCCACCTGGATGGACCATATCGGGCATCCGGCGCCACAGGAGACCATCATGAAAGTTCGTACCGCAATCCTCGTCGCCAGCCTTGCTGCATCCGCCACAGCTTCTTTCGCCACGTCGGTGTATCACACCAGCCCAAGCCAGGAAGAAGGCGTGAGCTTGGCTGCCGACCATCTGGGCAACGCAGTTACCCGCCAGTCTGTTGAAAGCACCGTTCTCGCGGCACAGAAGGACGGCTCGTTGTACTGGATCAGCCGTGGCTACCCCGCCACTTATCCACTCGTCCCAGGCCCCAAGCTGACGAAAACCCGCCAACAGGTCCTGGATGAATTGCAATCGGCCAAGCGCAATCCCGTGGGGCGCGACGGTGTGCGCGACATGGGCGGCGAGGCAGGCTGGGTTGACGCCCGACAACTGCCCTGATCCCCGCTCAAGAGAACCACGGCTGTGCGCCACTCCCCGAACTGGCATACAGCTCTACACACCCAATCCATCATTTTCTCAAAAAGGAAAAGTTCATCATGAAACTCAAGTCCACCCTCATCGTCCTCTCCTTGATCGCCGCTCCCGCGTTCGCCTCGGATCAGGCAATCAGCAAGACGCGCCAGCAAGTTCAGGCGGAGCTGACACAGGCCATGCAAAGTGGTGACATGCTTGCCTCTGGCGAATCCGGCCTGACGCTCAAGCAACTCAACCCCAGGGCATATCCTGCAACGGCTACTGCGCAATCCCCGAAAAGCCGCGAGAAAGTGCGAGCTGAACTGGAACAGGCAATTCGATCGGGTGAAATGCTTGCGGCGGGAGAGTCTGGTGCCAAGCTCAATGAACTGATGTCGCGGCGCTACCCCGTTGTGGAAGCCAAGTCCTACAAGACCCGCGATCAGGTCAAGAGCGAACTGGCACGTGCCATTCGCGAAGGTGAACTTGTAGCGGTGGGTGAGGATGGCCGCAAACTCAACGAGATCTATCCAGACCGCTACCACGCGGCACACCATGCCGCTGTGGCGACCAACGTAGATACTTCGGCCAAGGATCCGCAGTTCTAAACTCTCTTACCGCCCGCTGCAGAGGCCCGAGGAAAAAACACTTGGCCTTGGCAGCAAAATGCTTGCAACCAAGCAGCGTCCGGCGAGATATCGGTTGCCCGCGCAGTGGCGGGAGAGACCTCAGTTTGGCTCTTTGCGGCAGAGGCAGTAGATGAATCTCTGCACCGTTCCGAATGGCGTTCGGTGCTCTTCGCGCTCTTGCTGCAAAAGCGTGAACGGAGCGCCAAACTCTGCATGCAGTCCATCCGCGTTGTAGCGCATCACTTCTAGCCCGCTGCACTTTTGCGGCCCGTCCTCGGCAAAGGTTGCCACGACGACGTGCCCTCCAGGCTTGACTGCGTGCAGAACCGACTCGACATAGGCCTTGCGCTTCTGGGGCGATGTCAGGAAATGAAATACTGCCCTGTCATGCCATACATCGTAGGCGTGCCGTGGGAGTTCCAGTGTTGTGATGTCGCCCACCAGCCAGGAAACCTTGGTGGCGAGGTCCCCCAAACGTGACTGCGATGCCGCCAGCGCTGCCTCTGATAAATCCAAGACCGCGATTTTCCTGTATTCCCCATCGAGCAGATCGTCCACCAACGTCGAAGCGCCACCGCCCACATCAATGATGCTGGCGTCAGGGGAGGCGCCCGTTTGCTGAATCAGCTGCACCGACTGCCGCGCGTGCTCCTGGAACCAACTCACGCCGGAGCTGGCCTTTGTCGTGTAGACCTGCTCCCAATGATCCTTGGACTGCATACCGATCTCCTTTGTGGATACTTGTGCCTTCCGATGCGCCAAGCCTGAGTTCGCCCATCGTATCAAGTGCCGCTATTTGGCATCGCCGCCTCACTCACCTTGCTGGGTGCAGCTTCAAACCTGCATGTTCATTACGTCGGTGTAGGCCTGAACGACACGGTTTCGGCTTTGGAGGGTGGCTTGAAATGCAATGTTGGACTTGACCCCGGCGAGCATCGATTCTTCAAGACTCACAGTAGGGTTCTCAAAAGTGACCTCGCGATTCAGACGGCCTGACTCCGCCTGCAACTTGCTCGTGGTTGAGAGGGCCTGCTTCATCGCTTCCAAAAATCCGCCGCCTTGAACGCCGGATGGTTTGAGCGCCGACGGACCCACCTGGGTGACTGTCCGTAGTGCGTCGATGGGGTGGGTGGTTACGCTCATGTTGGCTCCGCTGTTCTGACGACGAGGGTCGCGTGCGAGAAATGGTAAGTCCCGTTTGCCAACCCATAAGCCTTCGGACTGGGACGCCCGCCCTCCAATTGCGCAGCTCGGTATTGCAAGAAAATCATCTTGCTGACAGCACCAGGCAGGCCCGTCGCCAACGGCGCGGCCAGCACCTCGTGGACACGCGCGGCTTTGGCCGACCAGACGGCCTACAGCCGTTGCGAAATCTCAAGCAGCGGCTTGATGCTGGAGCCAAAGCGGCTCATGGACGCATGGTGCTGCTCCAGCTGACTGTAGGGAAGATAACGAATCCCCAGTTCCGAAACGCGGGAGAAGGCCGGTCTTTGAAGTTGCTCCGCCACCTTGGCGCGGCGATTGTCCGGGGCCACCAGAAACAGCGCACATTTTTCTGCGACGGGGGTTCCCAAAGCCAGGTCGAGCATGCGCACTATCCCTGAATAGATAGACGTGGTGTGCTCCACCTCAAACGCAGCCGCAACGCGGCTTGTGTGGGTATCGACCCACACAACGTCAATCAACCGCACGGATTCCAGGCCACCATCTGCCATGGCGGGCAGTTGGTCCATGCACCCGTCTCCCAGCAGGCCGCTGCCGTGCACCCGTCCTCGGTCGTTGGAAGCAATCCAGACATCAAACCCCAGGGCTTTTCCGAGGTCCCGCAGCAAGGCCTGGACGCCCGTATGGGTTGCGTCGCTCTCGCGGGCCAGAGCCAACTCCTTTTGCATGGCAGCGGACTCCTGCCGCACGCGCTCCAGATCTTCTCTCCAGAGGTCGATCGCGGTACCGTCCATTGCGGCGGGCGGCGCTGCATAGCGGCCAGCGCCAATGTCAAACATGAGTCCAGCTATCGCTCCCAGGTCATTGGAGAGCTTCAGGCGGTATTGCTCATTCAGACGCAGCAGGCCTTCACGCATCGAGAGATAGTGGTCCCAGCGGCCAAGCTTCACCCCACCTCCGGCGACAGCATTGAATCCTTTGACGATGGCTGTGTTGAAGGGGGCAACCAGCGTAGGGTGGATGAAGTAAAGCAAGTTCGCTACAGCCGGGCCCAGGCCTTTGATGCCAATGGCGTCTATACGCTGTATCGCCGCCACCACGTCTTGTGCACAGTTGCAGTGGTCGCAGGCGTGCAGCAAATCGGCAAAAGCGTTTTGGTTGCTGGCGTTCTCATAGATATCGGGGATGCGCAGTTTGGGCTTCCATAAAAACGCGTGGTCCGCGCCCTTGAATATCTGACGCTGCTCCGCGACCGAACCTACCACTGTCTCCAGCGAGGAACCTCGGTAGGCGTTGCCAAAAGTCCCAGCGCGAATATCCACCACCACCTGTGCAATCCCTCGGCGGATTGAGCGGAAGTTCTTTATCCGCTGGTCCCACAGAAACCAGGTGTTGTAGGTACTGCCTGGATCCGCTTTCCAGCAGTCGATTAGTTCGGCAAATGGATCATGCATCTGTTGTCGGGAGCTTTCCTACGATTTTCGTGCTGGGGAAATACATCGAGAAACAGGTCGTGCCGCTTATCGAACTCACGGAAATGCGGCCGCGATGCGCGTGAACAATGGCCTGGGTAATGGACAGTCCAAGACCCGCACCATCGGAGTCGAGTTGCTTGCGCGACTTGTCGGCCCGAAAAAACCGGTCAAACAGCCTGGGGAGCAGCTGCGCATCGATGGAGGGCCCTTGGTTGATCACATTCACCGTCGTTCCATGCACATCACCCTGAATCTCAACGGCAATCTGCTCACCGGGCGGGGTGTATCGAATGGCATTGGACAAAAGATTGCTGAGCGCCCTGCGCAACATCAATCGATCGCCGCAGACATCCCCTTCGCCAGACAGCCTCAGGTGCACCTGCTTTTCTTCAGCAAGTGCTTCATAGAACTCAAACAGGGCACTTGCCTCATCGTGCACGGCGATCCTCTCCGTACTGGGCAGGATGAGTCCATGATCAGCCTTTGCCAGAAACAGCATGTCAGCAACCATGCGTGCCAGGCGCTGGTATTCCTCGGCATTGGACGCGAGGATGTCCTGATACTCGGCTGTAGTCCTGGCCTGGCTGAGCGTCACTTGCGTCTGTGTCATCAGATTGTTGATCGGGGTACGCAACTCGTGTGCCAAGTCCGAGGAGAACTCGGACAGGCGGTCAAATTCTTCTTTCAGGCGCCGGAGCATTTCGTTCAGAGTCGTCGCAAGGTCAGCCATCTCAATGGGAAATGCGTGACTGGGAATGCGTTCGTCCAGCCGTTGTGCCGTGATGGCCATTGCGCGCGTGCGCATGGTCCTAAGAGGCGCCAAGCCATTTTTGGCGGCCCACCAGCCCAGGGCTCCCGCCACCAGCGTCGCCAAGGCCACATAAGCCACCAGCGCCTGGATCAGGCTGTACATGAAGTGCTTGTGGTGAGCAATATCCAGAGCTACCCAAATCTGCAACGGCATTTCCGAGGCGTCGGGCATGGACACGGATTGGGCCATTCCTCGGTACGCATGCTTCTGGGTTTGCCATGATGCAACCCCCAGCCGGGCTCTCAGAGTCAACTCAACCATGTTGCCCGGGAACTGGAAATCAGGAGTTGAGTACAGGGACTCTTGGCCGCGAAGGACATTGACAAAAAGCCCCTCGTGGCTGTGCAGAACATCATCCAGGCGGGTTTTGAGATCCTGAGGAGACGTCGCCTTGCCCATCACTTCGCGGGTCAGGTGAATCTTGTCCCGCAAGGCATCGCGGTCGAGCTCTACAAAATGGCGGTCAATGGAGATGGCAACCAAACTGCCCAGCCCCACCAGGACGAAAGCAGACGCAACGGTAAAAAAAGCCGTCAACCGCGTGGTCAGCGAATACCTGGAGTTCACTCTTACACCTCGGGCGCTTCAAGCACGTATCCCATGCCGCGCACTGTCTGGATGAGCTTGGTGTCGTAGGCGTCGTCGATTTTTGCGCGAAGCCGTCGCATCGCCACCTCAACCACGTTGGAATCGCTGTCAAAGTTCATGCCCCATACCTGGGAGGCAATCAGAGAGCGGGGCAAAATTTCCCCCTGGCGACGCATGAGCAATTCCAACAATCCGAACTCTTTTGCCGTGAGGTCGATGCGCTTGCCCGAGCGGATGATGCGTCGGCGCAGCAAATCCAGTTCGAGATCGGCGACCTGCAGCACCGTCACCTCCGTGCCATTGCGCCCGCGCCGCAGGATGGTCCTCACGCGCGCAAGCAACTCCGCAAAAGAGAACGGTTTGACCAGATAGTCATCGGCGCCCAACTCCAGGCCTTTGATGCGGTCGTCCACATGGTCCTTGGCGGTCAGGAACAGCACCGGCATTTCTTGCCCATTGCGGCGCAAGCTCTTGAGCACTTGCCATCCATCCATTCCTGGGAGCATCACATCCAGGATGATCAGGTCGTGGTCGCCTTCCTGGGCCATGTGAAGGCCATCCACGCCGGTGCGGACCAAATCCGCGTTGAATCCCGCTTCCCGAAATCCTTGGCGCAGGTACTCGCCGGTTTTGATCTCATCTTCGACGATCAATATCTTCACGGGATTCTCCTTGACTCAGATGTGGCGGCAAGTGTGCCCGCAGATCCCCTTCCTTTCTTCAACATAACAAAGATGTAACCAACATGTTATTCCGGCGGAAGCAAGGTCCGCACAGAATGCCCTACATCAAGAAACGCATGGAGCACCTATGAAAAATCCTTGGACTTCACGACCTAAATCAACCCAACTTCTGGCGGCTGCGCTGTTGGCTCCTTCCCTAGGTTTCGCCCAATCGGCGGCGCCTGAAATGGCAAACCCGGACTATCAGCTGTCCTATCGGTCAGCGTTCACGAGCTATGAACCCTACCAGGAGCAAAAGGTGCAGTCTTGGCGGGAGGCCAACGACAAAGTGGGGGAGATCGGCGGATGGCGTGCCTACGCCAAGGAAATGCGCCAGGTTGCTCCAGCGTCTGGGCAAGAGCCGTCCGCTGCGGGTCATGATGCACACCATGGGGGCAAGCAATGAACCGCAAACTGCGCATGCCCCCCACCAAAATCGTTTTGGCTGTCGCCACTGTCGCCATTCTGTCTGGCTGTGCCAGCGTGAATCTTGAGCAGAACCTCTCCAGCGCCAATGCTTCGACAAGCGGTTTCACCGACGGGAACCTCACTCTCGCGAGGGACCAGAACGAACGGGATGCCTTGCGTCAGCGCGCTTCGGAGCTGCTGAGCAAACCCCTAAGCCAGAAGGACGCCGTACAACTCGCCCTGGTCAACAGCCCATCGATGCAGGCCATCGTGGCCCAGAATTGGGCGGATGCCTCGACTGCAGCCCAGTCCGGTCGGATTGCCAATCCCATTCTCAGCCTGGAGCGCGTTCGCCTGGGCAGCGAGACGGAGATCGGCCGCCTCCTGTCCTTCGGGCTGCTGGACCTGCTGACCTTGCCTACGCGCAAAGGCATCGCCGAGCAGCGCATCAAGCAGACCCAGTTGCGCCTGAGCAGCGATGTAGTGGACCAAGTCACGCAGGTACGTCAGGCCTGGGTACGCGCCGTTGCCGCGCAACAGACGCTGGCCTACACCCAACAGGTCGTCGCCAGCGCCCAAGCCAGTGCCGAACTGGCCAAGCGCATGCAATCGGTGGGCAATTTCAACAAGCTTGACCGTGCACGCCAGCAAGCGTTCTATGCCGACACAGCGACCCAGCTGGCCAGTGCGCAGCACCAGGTCACGGCAGCCCGTGAGGAGCTGGTGCGGCTGCTGGGTCTGGACGACAGCCAAGCCCAACAGCTCAAATTGCCTGAACGCCTGCCCACACTGCCCAAGGAGCCGCTGTCTGCATCGGACGCTGGCCGTCAGGCATCCAAGGGGCGGCTGGATCTGCAGATCGCGAAAGCCGACTACGACGCAGCTGCACGCGCGCAAGGCTGGAACAGGATCACGACCTTCACAGACATCGAATTGGGCGTGCGGCGCGACTCTGTCTTCGATGCAGCAGAGAACACCCACTCCACGCGGCGTGGCTTCGAGATCAGCCTGCAGCTGCCGATCTTCGACTGGGGGGGCATGCGGCGCGACGCCATGAATGCGCAGACCCTGGCTGCGGCCAACCGCCTGGAAGCAACTGCACGCGCGGCGGGTTCGAACCTTAGGGAGAGCTACTCCGCGTACCGCACTGCATATGACATCGCGCGTCACCACCGCGACGAGGTGATTCCCCTGCGAAAAACCATTTCTGAAGAAAACCAGCTTCGCTACAACGGGATGCTGATCAGCGTTTTCGAGTTGCTTGCTGACTCCCGCGATCAGGTGAACTCGGTGATGGCGGCCCTGAGCGCAGAACAGCAGTTCTGGCAGGCGGATGCGGCCCTTCAGGCCTCTCTCATCGGCAAGCCCACCAGCGCTGGCGTTTCGGGCGGTGGCGCAGCCGCTGCCGAAGCCGGTGCAGGCCACTGATCCCCTCAAGGAAACCAACATGAATTCAAGAAGAGATTTTTTCCGCTTTGCAGGCATCGCCGGAGGAGCTGTCGCTGCCGCAAGCGTGAGCCGAGTCGCGATGGCGGCTTTGCCAGAGCCCATTTTCCAGGGCAGCGCCGACACCATGGCGCCCCTAGTTCCCAACTCCGGGCGCCCCTACAACCCGGTAGTCACGCTCAACGGCTGGACGCTGCCCTGGCGCATGAACCAGGGGGTCAAAGAGTTCCACCTGGTGGCAGAACCCGTCGTGCGCGAAATGGCCCCTGGCTTCAAGGCCCATCTGTGGGGATACAACGGCCAGAGTCCCGGGCCCACCATCGAAGTGGTGGAAGGCGATCGCGTTCGCATTTTTGTGACCAACAAGCTGCCCGAGCACACCAGCATCCACTGGCATGGACAGCGTTTGCCCAATGGCATGGACGGTGTGGCGGGATTGAACCAGCCCGCAATCCAGTCGGGCAAGACCTTCGTCTACGAGTTCGTGGCGCGCCGCCCGGGCACCTTCATGTACCACCCGCATGCCGATGAAATGACCCAGATGGCCATGGGCATGATGGGCTTCTGGATCACGCACCCCAAGGCCAAGCATCCGCTGATCGACGAAGTGCACCGTGATTTCTGCTTCCTGCTCAGTGCCTATGACATTGAGCCAGGGGCCGCGACGCCCAAGGTTGCAGAGATGACGAACTTCAATCTGTGGACATGGAACAGCCGCATCTTTCCTGGCATCGACTCCTTGAACGTCCGGCTCAACGACAAGGTGCGTATTCGCATCGGCAACCTCACCATGACCAACCACCCGATGCACTTGCACGGTCACGAGTTTTTGGTCACCGGCACGGATGGTGGTCCTACACCCAAGAGCACCCGTCTCTATGAAGTGACCACCGACGTGGCCGTGGGCCAGATGCGCCAGATCGAGTTCCTCGCGGACGAAGAAGGTGACTGGGCATTCCACTGCCACAAGAGCCACCACACCATGAACGCAATGGGTCACGACATTCCCACCATGATTGGCGTAGACCACCGGGGCGTGGCCAAGAAGATCAACAACCTGATTCCCGACTACATGGTCATGGGCGAACGGGGCATGGCGGACATGACCGAGATGGAGATGCCCATTCCGGACAACACCGTCCCCATGATGACCGGGGAAGGCCCCTTCGGCTCGGTGGAGATGGGTGGCATGTTCAGTGTCCTGAAGGTGCGCCGCGACCAGAAGCCAGGCGACTACAAGAACCCGGGTTGGTACAAAAACCCGGAGGGCACGGTGGCGTATGAGTACACCGGTCCGATGGCGGAGCCTGCCCGCTTCAAAGCCGAGGGCGGCCAGTCCATGCCCCGCAAAGAGAAGTCCAGTTCGGACACTGTCGTCAAGGTCAAAAAGCCGTCTTCGCACAGCGGCCACTGATCGCCTCCTTTCCTCATCCACAACCCAAGGTAACTATGAAACGCACTCTTTCCCTGATCGCCGCCTCCGCCCTGGTGGCCCTGTCCTTCAACAGCTTCGCCGGTGGCAACCACGGCGGTGGCCATGACGGCGGTGGCGCCCACGGCCACGGCAGCGCTGAATCGGCCATTGGTCAGCCCGGCAAGGCTTCCCGTGTTAGCCGCACGATCAACGTGGACATGACGGACAACATGCGCTTCACGCCCGCTGCGATCTCCGTCAAGCAGGGCGAAACCGTCAGGTTCGTGATCAAGAACAGTGGCCAGGTCAAACACGAGTTCAGCATGGGCACCGATGCCGAACTCAAGGAACACTACGAGACGATGAAGAAGTTCCCGGACATGGAGCATGACGAACCCAGCAAGGTGTCGCTGGCCCCCGGCAAGCAAGGCGAAATCATCTGGCAGTTCACCAAGGCTGGTGAAGTGAAGTTCGCCTGCCTGTACCCAGGCCACTACGACGCTGGCATGAAGGGTCAGGTCACGGTGGTCAAGAAGTAATCGGGGAATCCCTGCACGCAATTGAACAAGGAGCTCGTATGAAAAACGCAAACACTTTATTGATCGGCGCCATGTTGTCGCTGGTCACTCTCATGCCGCTGTCGGCCGTGGCGCAGGCCGCTGGAGACGCCGGTAAAGCCGCAACCACGACCGCAGCCTCCATGACCGATGGAGAGGTGCGCAAGATCGACAAGGACGCCGGAAAAATCACCATCAAGCATGGCGATATCAAGCACTTGGAGATGCCGGGGATGACCATGGTGTTCACAGCCAAGGACAAGGCCCTGCTCGACAAGGCGCAGGTCGGCGACAAGATCCGCTTCATGGTGATCAACGAGGGCGGAAAGATGGTCGTCACCGCCATCGAGCCTGCCAAGTAAGCACAAGGAGTGCCTCGCCGCGCCCTCAAGAAAGGGGGCGCTCTTCTGTTCGCACTTCAACCCACCAAGGAAAAATCATGAAAACGCTCCTTATTGCCCTGGCCATGACAGCAGCATCGTCCGCATTTGCCGCTGGCGACACCCAGGAAGCCACGCCCTATACCAACTCCAAGGCGCAAGCGCATGGCGAAGACCACAAGAAAGCGCGTCCTGCAACCGGTGTGAAGCGGACCAAGGATGGCGGTACAGCGCGGGGTGAAGGCTCTGGCCTTGCGGACACCAGCAAGGCCGAAGCCCGAGGTCAGGAAAAGGCCAATGCGCGTGAAGCCATGCCGCACAAGGAAGCCACTCCGGGCTCCACGCCTAAGTAATGCAAACGGGTGGGCCACAAGCGTGGCCCACCCAAGTAAGGGCGGGCCGCAACAGTGGTGCAAGGTGATGGCTTCGCAAGCCCCCTCACGGCCTAGTTCAGTGCCCGCTCCGATGTGCGTGGACTCCGCGCATCCACGTCATGAGGTCTAGATGGCTGTTCGTTGGCGTGTCGGTCACACCAGAGTGCGCTCTGGAAACCTTGGCTCCGCGCCGAGTCGGTTTGACGAAACTTGCGTTGTGGTTGGGCTTCGAGGGACTGTCCGCCGCCAGGTTGTCAAGAATTGCGCAGTTCGAGTGGTCGTCGCCAGCGCACACAGAAACCAACTGCTCCAAGGCTGATTTCATCTCGATAATCTCCCGCAGCTTCTCCTCCAGATCCGCCAGATGGCGCTCCGCAATCGCCTTTACCTGCCGACTGGTGCGGTGCGTGTCACCCCATTGGCCGATCAACTCCGCAATCTGGGGCATTGAGAACCCGAGGCGGCGCGACTGGCGGATGAAACGCAGTACCGAAACTTCGCGCTCACCGTACTTTCGATAGCCAGACTCACTGCGCTCAGCTTCTGGCAACAACCCTGTTTGCTCGTAGTGGCGGATCATCTTGGCCGATACACCTGCCGCTTTGGCCGCTTCGCCGATGTTCATCAGTGTGGTCATGGATGCTCCTGTGCAATGGAATAACACGGTAGCAAGGACTTTGGCCCTTACCACCGTGTCAATGTCAAGCGCTCCGAATACTACGTTTTGTAAAGCCTAGATCAGGCGGGCGGATATCCAGCCTCGGTCAGCGCCTCGACCAGTGTCTTGCGATCTTCCGCACTTTGCACAGTGACCATACGTTTGGACATATCCACCTGCACTTTGCATTCAGGGTCTGTCATCTGCAGCGTCTGGCTCACCATCCCAGCACAGTGTCCGCAGGTCATGTCGGGGAGTTGGAATTCATGCATTTTTCACCTCTTGGAAAAGTTAAGAGGCTTTCAGTCTCCGGTTTGCCACTGGGGCAAGGTCAAGTGGCCAGACAGATATCCAAACAAGGAGCGCCGACTCGCTTGCGTCTCCCATCGTGTCAACCCTGAAAGTACGAACTCTGCCGGATAACGCCGGAGTTGAACACCACATGGAGATTGCTATGAATACCTCTGCCCATGAAGCGGGGCCGTCCGCCTCACTGTCGATCGCACACCTGAATCTTCCGATACTTGGCATGACCTGCGGCTCTTGCGTTGGACGGGTTGAAAAGGCCCTCAAAGCCGTCCCTGGGGTCCGCGAGGTGACCGTGAACATTGCTACTGAGCGCGCCTCAGTGGTCGCCGCTTCCACGGTACCAGTCCCAGCCTTGGCTGCAGCTGTCCAAAAGGCTGGATATGCCGTGGCGGAAGAATCTGTGGAGCTGTTGATCGGCGGGATGACCTGCGCGTCGTGTGTTGGACGTGTCGAAAAAGCGCTGAAGGCAGTGCCAGGCGTTAAGCATGCGGAAGTCAATCTGGCCACCGAACGTGCGCAGATTAGTTTCGATGCAGGATTGCCACCCGAACGTCTGGTAGCAGCCGTTGTAAAGGCGGGCTATGAGGCCCAGGTGGTGGATGCCAGCACTCCGGCTCAACACGAGAGTCCGTCTGCGCCCTGGTGGCCTGTCGCTCTCGCCGCTGGTCTGTCCTTCCCCCTGGTATTGCCCATGCTTGGCATGCTGTTCGGTCAAGACTGGACACTCAACGGCTGGATTCAACTGGCCTTGGCCACCCCTGTGCAGTTCTGGCTGGGCGCGAGGTTCTACCGCGCTGGCTGGAAGGCTCTTCGTGCAGGCGCAGGCAACATGGATCTGCTGGTCGCATTGGGTACGTCGGCCGGGTACGGCTTGAGCTTGTACCTGCTGTTCAAGCACGCTGAGCACGGCACGCCCCACCTGTACTTTGAAGCCTCTGCTGTGATCGTCACGCTTGTCCTTCTCGGGAAGTGGCTGGAAGCCCGAGCCAAGCGGCAAACCACAGAAGCGATCCGGGCGCTGCATGCGCTGCGCCCAGAAATTGCGCGTGTGCGCACTGATGCCGGAGACATTGATCTCCCACTTTCACGCGTGAAAGTAGGTGATACGGTGGTTGTCCGCCCAGGGGAGAGAGTCCCGGTAGACGGCTCGGTGATCGAAGGCGCCAGCCAGGTGGATGAGTCATTGATCACCGGGGAGAGCCTGCCTGTGGCGAAGCATGTCGGCGACAAGGTGACGGGGGGCGCCGTGAACGCAGAAGGCTTGCTGCTGGTGCGTACAACCGCCATTGGCGCTGAATCTACCCTGTCTCGAATCGTGCGGATGGTGGAGTCGGCCCAGGCAAAAAAGGCTCCCATCCAGCGGATAGTGGATGAAGTGAGTGCAGTCTTTGTGCCTGTGGTGCTCGGCCTTGCAGCCATCACTCTGATGGGCTGGGGCTTCGCCACTGGCAACTGGGAGCAGGCAATCCTGAATGCCGTCGCGGTACTTGTGATCGCGTGCCCTTGTGCGCTGGGCTTGGCTACTCCCACCGCGATCATGGCGGGCACCGGCGTTGCAGCACGCCACGGTATTCTGATCAAGGATGCAGAAGCACTAGAGGTTGCCCACCGCATCGACACCGTGGCGTTCGACAAGACCGGCACCCTGACCGAGGGAAAGCCCACTTTGACGGCTGCGATGCCTGCCGAAGGCCTCCAGGATCAGTTACTGCCGTTTGCTGCGGCCATTCAGAACGGCAGCGAGCATCCACTGGCAAAGGCCGTAATGGACGCTGCACGCACCCAGGGTGTGACCGTTCCTCGGGCCACTGAGGTCACAGCGGTAGCTGGCAGAGGCATGTCTGCTGTCATAAAAGGACGCCAGATCCGCCTCGGGAGTACACGTTACATGGAGGAGTTGGGTGTCAACATGGCCAGTCTGACCGGGGCTGCAGCACAGATGCAGCAAGAGGGCCGCACGGTATCCTGGTTGGCTGACGTGACCGATGCGCCAGAAGTGATGGGACTATTGGCATTTGGAGACACCGTGAAGCCCAGCTCACAAAAAGCCATTGCCCAACTGCATGCTCTGGGCATCCAGACCGTCCTGGTCACCGGGGACAACAAGGGAAGCGCAAGCGCAGTAGCCCGCGCGTTGGGCATCGATCAGGTTCGTGCTGATGTGCTGCCGGAAGGCAAGGCGGATATCGTGGCGCAGCTCAAGTCAGGTGGCAGGCACGTTGCGATGGTGGGTGACGGCATCAACGACGCGCCCGCTCTGGCTGCGGCGAATGTGGGAATTGCCATGTCCACGGGCACCGACGTGGCCATGCATGCTGCGGGGATCACGCTGATGCATGGTGACCCCGCGTTGATCGCAGATGCCATCGACATCTCTCGGCGCACGTACGCAAAGATCCGTCAGAACCTTTTCTGGGCATTCGCGTACAACGTGGTCGGGATCCCCTTGGCTGCATTTGGACTGTTGAATCCCATGGTGGCGGGAGCAGCTATGGCCCTCAGCAGCGTGAGTGTGGTGACCAATGCGTTGCTGCTGCGTTCTTGGAAGAGGTAAGGACGAGCGCCAGATCCGACAACAGATACTGTCAGATGCAGACCGCGTATGTCCATCGCAATCCGGTCGAACTCAAGAGGTTCTGTGAACGTGCTGATGGTGCACATCTGGTGCGTGGGGGTGAGCGTGGGTCATAGGCTCATGGGTGTGCTCGTGACTGTGGTTGCCCTTCGGCATGACATCGTGCACATGTGAATGGAGCCCATCGTCGTGCCGGTGGGCATGCTCATGCTCAAGCACTTCGTGCGTGTGCTCGTGACCATGTCTTTCCGTCAAGTGCAGTACCACTCCCGCCAGCATCAGTACCCCGCCCAGCAGCATCAACCATCCCGCAGAGCGGTCCCCGAAGCCGAAGGCCACGGCAGCGCCAATGAAGGGCGCAAAGGCGAACACCGAGCCCGTCCGCGCCGCACCAAACGCCCTCTGGGCAAGAAGGTAAAAGCGCAGGCTCAGGCCGTAGCCCGTGGCGCCAACGGCGAGAAGCCCGAGTGCCGCATACAACGACGGCAAGGGCTCACCCGTAGAAACAGCCAATGCTGCCGTCGCGACGGCTCCCAAGGTAGCCTTGGCCATCACCACCTGGCTGGGGTCGCGCTCAGCCAGCCCACGGGACAGGGTGTTGTCCACCCCCCAGGCGACGGTGGCCAGCAGCACGGCAAGTAGTCCCGTCAGCTGCACGCCCCCCTGCTGGGCCTGGTCCAGAACGAGCGCCATTCCTCCTGCGAATAGCAAGAGCATGGCGGCCCACACTCGGCGATCCATAGTTTCGCTGTACAGCCACCATGCCAGCGTGGCGGTGAACAGCGCTTCCAGCGTGAGCATGAGTGATGCGCTTGCGCCGCTCGTTTGTTGCAGGCCCCAGGCCAGGGCGACCGGGCCCAGGGCGGCACCGAACCCCGCCATAGCTATGAGGCGCCAGGCGTCGGATCTCTGCAACCTTGCCTCGTGGCCTGCAGTTCGCAAGGACAAGGCTCCGACTGCAGCTGCTCCAGAGTACAGAAGCGCGGCCGTCGTGAACGCCCCCAGCCCTGCACCTAGCCTCTGGACCGCAGGCGTGCTGATGCCGAAAAGGCCCGCCGCCAACAGGGCGAGAAAGCCGCCGCGCAAGGCGGGGAGGTGCAAAAGTTCACGCGTCATGGTGCAGGTGATTTCGTCATGAACCGTCGTGGAGGTATTCTTCCTTCTTGATGAACCCTAAAGTTCGTCAAGGTCAGACACCAAGGCCAGTGGTCGGTTTCTTGGCGAAGAGGGGATGGTCAGCTTTCGGGAATCGCGGTCATCGGCCTATCCAAATTCAGTCGTCCCGGATACTGCAGAAAGTTGCCGAGAATTGTGGAGCACTACTCGACACGGTCCGGCAGACACCCGCATCCCCCGGAATGCTGAGCAGACAGTCGGCCAATGCTGCTTGCGAGTCAGCAAGCTAGTTGAGCAGAAGCAAAGACTTTGAATTCGATCAGGAGCATCGTCCTCTCCCCTCAACTCGATGGGAGACCATCATGGGATCCGAAGCCAACGCCTCTCGCCATGAGCCTTGGAACAAAGGCANGATTGTCGGTCAGAAAGCTCCGTTCAAGCTCAAAGATATCTGGGCNCTGCGCGTGCGCCTTCAGATGGAAAATCGCGTTCGCGAGCTTGCTCTCTTCAACCTTGGTATCGACAGCAAGCTTCGCGGCTGTGACCTCGTTGCCCTCAAAGTTCGGGACATCTGCCACGGTGAGCAAGTTGCAACCCGCGCTGTCGTGATGCAGCACAAGACTCAACGCCCCGTCCAATTTGAAATCACAGCAGTTGCCCGTGACGCTGTGCAGAAATGGATCAAGGTTGCAGGGCTAAAGTCCGACGACTTCCTCTTCCCGAGCCGCATTCACGACTCACCGCACTTGGGGACGCGACAGTACGCGCGGATACTAGGTGGCTGGGTCGAGGAGCTTGGTCTTGACCCAGCAGAATATGGAACGCACTCTATGCGGAGAACCAAGGCAACGCTGATCTACCGGCGAACCAAGAACTTGCGCGCTGTGCAGCTTCTTCTTGGTCACTCCAAGCTTGAGTCCACCGTGCGCTATCTCGGCATTGAGGTGGATGATGCGCTTGAAATCTCCGAGCAGACTGAAATCTAGTCGGCAATTCAGTCGCTCCGACAGACGCGCAATTGCGCGTCCACGGGCGATAGTACCCACTTCTAACCACAGGGTACGTGAGTTGGCAAATTTCCGCTTTTGACCGGACCAGTCATTGGGCGACTCACACTGAACGACCGCAACCAGCCTAAAGCCGACGTGCTTAGCAGGTGGTCCCCGCTCCAACGGCATCTCGGAAACACGCCTCCCTAAGCTCCGGCCCGCGCCTTCATGGCTTTTTCGACTGACTGCCGCTTCTTCGAGAATTCCCTCCAGGGATCTTCCTACTGAAAACTCAGATACTCCCGCGCCGTCGCAATCGTCCACTGCGCGCCGCCCTTGAGCTCCTTGACCTGCTCCCAACCCACCGGCATCGACACCCCCAGGCACGCACGCGGCCGGCAGTTGTCGCTGCTTATTAGTCGCCTGCCATTCGGCGAACCCGCCGAACGCAAAGAGCTCAAGCTACAGTACGGCATCGACGATTTAGGCGGTGAGATAGCTCTCGCCACGGACTCCACTGGAGGTCGAGAGGTTCGTCTACAACCCGCACTGCGCCAAAAGAATATGCACATTGCTCAAATTGCTGAAGGTGTTCGCAACCTTCTTCTCCACACCAAGCCCGAAACTTTCATCTATGACTTGCTGACGGTTTACGGCAAGCCCAAGGCTTCAGTGACCAGGTTGCAGGCTGGTGAGTACAACATTTCCAAGGACAAGGACTATGTGCTTTGGAAGAGCAATGTGTACTTCACACACACTGGAAATCATCCACCAGCCCAAATCTTGGAGCAGATGAAGCAGGCTGATCCAGTCAAGAAACACAAGCCTAGATTCATCATTTCCACGAACTTTGACAAGTTCTGTGCATACGACACCAAATCTGAAGAGACTCTGGATATCGCGTTTGTAGAGTTGGCGAGCAAGTTTGATTTCTTCCTGCCATGGGCTGGCATGGAGAAGTCAAAGCAGACTCAGGACAGCCCTGCTGATGTCAAAGCTGCCGAGAAGATGGCGAAGCTCTATGACCTCATCCTTGAGCAAAATCCTGTTCAGAACGATGAGCAGCGCCACAACCTCAACGTTTTTTTGTCTCGCCTACTGTTCTGCTATTTTGCAGAAGACACCACAATTTTTGAAGCGAAGCTATTCAGCAAGAGCATTGAGTCTCACACCAGTGCAGACGGTAGCGACCTTGCTGAATACCTTCAAGGACTCTTCAAGGTTCTGGATGAAGAAAGCCGTGACGGCACACCCAGCTACTACGAGAAGTTCCCGTATGTGAATGGTGGCTTGTTTGAGAACCATGTACCTGTACCAGCCTTCAACAAGCGTAGCCGAGAGCTTCTCATTCGCTGTGGCTTGGACTTGGATTGGTCAGAGATCAATCCTGACATCTTCGGCTCTATGTTCCAGGCCGTGGTTGATGTTGAGCAGCGCGGCAATATGGGAATGCACTACACCTCATACCAGAACATCATGAAGGTAGCTGGCCCGCTATTCTTGGATGCTCTGCATGAAGACTTGATCACATACCGAGGTAATGCAAAAAAGCTGGAAGATTTGCTTTCAAGGCTCACCAAGATAAAAGTATTTGACCCTGCGTGCGGCTCTGGAAACTTCTTAATCATTACATACAAGGAGTTACGCAAGCTGGAAATGGAGATTCTTGAAGCGCTGGCAGCTTTGAATCAGCAACATGCCTTCTCGCTGAGCGGAATCCGACTGAGCCAATTCTACGGTATTGAACTTGATGACTTTGCTTCTGAGATTGCAACGCTAGCCCTGTGGCTTGCTGAGCACCAGATGAATGTAATCTTCTATGCCAAGTTCAAGACCACCTCCCCAACTCTTCCGCTGAAGCCAAGCGGAAATGTTAAATGTGGGAACGCAGCGCGAACATCTTGGCAAAGTGTATGTCCTGCCAACAAGGATGAGGAAATCTACGTCCTTGGCAACCCTCCATACCTTGGAGCGAGGCAGCAATCATCGGACCAAAAAACCGATGTTGAGCTGAGCTTTTCAAAGATTCAAGGTAGTGGGGACTTGGACTACATTGCGGTTTGGTTCATGAAAGCTGCGGAGTACGCAGAAAAAACAAATGTTCGGTTCGCATTTGTCTCAACCAGCTCTCTCACACAGGGGGTGCAGGTAGCAATCTTGTGGCCTTTAATTTTTGGGAAAGGGCTTGAAATTTTCTTTTGCCACCTTTCTTTCAAGTGGGAAAACAATGCGAAGAAGAATGCAGCAGTCATTTGTGTGATCGTTGGCCTTCGTCATGCCTCACAAGAAGATAAGTTCATTTTTGATGATGGTCTGCGCAAGAAAGCAAAAAATATCAATGCTTATCTTGCCGATGCAGAAAACCTGTTCATCTACCCCCGGAAAACTGGTCTATCAGCTTTGCCACCCATCAACTATGGAAGCTTCGCCCTTGATGATGGCAACTACACACTCACTGCTACTGAAGCCAAGGCTATACAGCAGGAATGTCCCACATCTTCAAAGTTTCTTCGCCCGTTCATTGGAGCTAGAGAACTTCTGCATGGCGAGGAAAGATATTGCCTGTGGCTGAAGGATGATTTGGAGGAGGCACTGAAATGCCGTCCTATTCGCATGCGTTACGAGAAAGTAAAAACGTGGCGCAGCAACAGCGACCGTGCAACAACTAAAAAGCTTTCCGCAACATCGCATCTCTTTGCCGAGATCAGACAGCCTACTCAAAACTATCTTGCTGTCCCAACGGTGTCTTCTGAAAGACGAAAATATTTACCGATTGAGTTCCTGCAATCCGAGGTTGTTGCCTCAAACCAAATATATGTGGTTCCTAATGCAACGCCAATAGTGTTTGGTTTGCTTGCTTCAAGATTCCACATGATTTGGATTGAAGCAGTTGGTGGCAAGCTGAAGAACGACTACAGATATTCTTCAGCACTGTTGTACAACAACTTTCCGGTTCCTGTTCTCAATGACAGCACCAAAAAGAAACTCACGGTTGCTGTGGGCAAAATTCTGACTGTGCGCGAGTCGTACAGCGAAATGACCTTGGCGAAGTTGTACGACCCCGATCTAATGCCCCCAGAGTTGCTGGACGCTCATCTTGAACTGGACTCCGTGGTTGAGTCAGCTTATGGGTTGACTGGTGATGTCACAGATGAAGACAGGCTCACCGCAATCTTCAAGCTCTATACAAAAATGACCAAGGGGACCATCCATGCCTAATCTTGTTGAAGTCCAATATCACCAAACAGGTGAAAGCACGAAGCTCAACGACATGGGCATGCGTGAGATGCAGGCACGGGCCTATGAAGCACGCAATGAGCAGTACCTGTTGCTGAAGGCTCCTCCAGCTTCAGGCAAGAGCCGTGCTTTGATGTTCCTGGCCTTGGACAAGATCCACAAGCAAGGTCTAAAGAAAGCCATCATTGCGGTGCCTGAGCGCTCCATTGGCTCATCGTTTGCATCCACCCCTCTCTCACAGCATGGCTTCTTTGCTGACTGGGTTGTGAAGCCTGAAAACAACCTATGCACACCAGGTGGTGACTCCAGCAAGGTCACAGCCTTTCAGAATTTTTTGAAGGATGACAGCGACATCCTAATTTGCACCCACTCCACTCTCAGATCGGCTTTTGAAGCGATTGAAGAGGAGGCCTTGGATGACTGCGTGCTTGCCATTGATGAATTTCATCATGTCTCAGCAGATGCAGACAGCAAGCTTGGATTCTTGCTGCGCAGTGTCATGCAGAAGTCCAAGGTGCACATCATCGCTATGACTGGCTCATATTTCCGTGGTGACAGCGTGCCTGTGTTGCTGCCTGAAGATGAAGCCAAGTTCGTCAAAGTGACCTACAACTACTACGAGCAGTTGAATGGCTACACCTACATGAAGTCATTGGGTATTGGCTATCACTTCTACCAAAAGAAGTACCTCAGTGCCATTGCTGATGTGCTGGACACCGACAAGAAAACCATCTTGCACATTCCTCATGTTCGCTCTGGTGAGTCCACCAAGGAAAAGAGCAACGAGGTTGACAGCATTCTGGACATCATTGGTGTTGTCCAAGCTCAAGATCCTGCAACAGGAGTCATCACCGTGAGACGGCACACCGATGGCAAGATCATCCGTGTTGCAGACTTGGTTCATGACGAGCCTAAGGCACGCGACAAGATTGTTGATTTCCTGCGCACCATCAAGACCCCTGAAGAGCTGGATCTCATCATTGCTTTGGGCATGGCGAAGGAAGGCTTTGACTGGTCATTCTGTGAGCATGCTTTAACCGTGGGTTATCGCGGCTCCCTCACCGAAATCATCCAGATCATCGGCAGATGCACACGGGACAGCCCGAACAAGTCTCACGCCCAGTTCACCAACCTCATTGCTCAACCTGACGCACATGACGACTTGGTAAAGCTGGCCGTCAACAACATGCTCAAGGCCATCACTTGCTCGCTCCTCATGGAACAGGTTCTTGCGCCGAACTTCAAGTTCAAGACCAAGCTCAATGACGACGACAAGGCCGGTCCCGGCGAAGTCAAGATTGGTGGCTTCAAGGAACCCTCCACTAAGAAGCTCAAGGACATCATTGAGCAAGACCTGAACGACATGAAGGCTGTCATTCTCCAAGATGACACCATGCTCAAGGCGATTCCAGGTAACGTTGATCCTGAAGTCATCAACAAGGTTCTCATCCCGAAAATCATCAAGCTTCGCTATCCAGACCTCACGGATGACGAGATTGAAACTGTTCGGCAGCACATCGTGGCTGACTCTGTTCTGAAGAGTGGCGAGTTCAAGGAAGACGGTGATCGCAGGTTCATCAAGATGGCCGGCAAGTTCGTAAATATTGACGATTTGCACATTGACCTGATTGACCGCATCAACCCCTTCCAATCAGCCTTTGAAATCCTGTCCAAGTCAGTGACTGCGAATGTCCTGAAGACCATCCAAGAAGCGATTGAAGCCACGCGGATCGTCATGACGCCCGAAGAGGCCGTGATGCTCTGGCCGAAGGTCAAGGAGTTCACCAAGATTCATGGCAACCCTCCTGACCCGCAGTCCAACGATGCTCTAGAAGCCCGCATGGGGCAAGCTCTCATCTACATCCGTAACCAGCGCAGACAGCAAGGGGTATGAAGAAGGAAGACTTGCTCAAACTCGTGGAGGACGATGATCTTGACTTGCTGAAGGTCAAGCCATTGGCTACCCCTGCGATGACGGCAGACCATCGCCTTGTAGCTTCGTTCAAGGAGATAGAAGCCTTCGTGGCCAAGCATGGGAAAGAGCCTGAGCCGAACCATGCTGACATGCATGAATTCAAGCTCAACAGCCGTTTGGCAAGCATTCGCTCCAGCAAGCTCAAGTCCGATTCCCTGCGCGCCATAGACACCCACCAGCTCCTGAAAAAAGTGGTGGAGACGGTAGATGACATCTACGACGATGACGAGCTAGGGTTGCTGGTTCCGGGTGAGGAAAGCATCTTCAATCTGAAGCATGTGCCTGCCACCATGAAGATGCCCGACAAGATTGCGTCTCGCAAGCCTTGTATGGAATTCCCCCAGTTTGAGCCACTCTTTGATTTGTGCCACCGAGAACTCAAAGCTGGCATTCGTGAGATGCGTGCCTTCACGGGTGAACAGCAGATCAAGCCAGGTCACTTCTTCGTTCTTCATGGCATCGTTTGCTATGTTGCTGAAGTGGGCGAGAAAGAAGTTAAAAATAAAAAGGTCAATGCCCGCCTTCGTGTCATCTTTGACAATGGCACCGAGTCCAACATGCTTCTTCGCTCACTGGCGACAGAGCTTTATAAAGACCCATCAGGCAGGCGCATTCTGGACAACCATGAGAAAGCTTTGGAAGAGCTTGAGCTGATCAAGGATGACGACCAAGCCACTGGCTATGTCTATGTGCTGAAGTCAGCCAGCCAGCTCCCTGCGGTGAAGAGCATCGCCAACCTCTTCAAGATAGGCTTCTCCACCACCACGGTTGAAGACCGAATCAAGAACGCCGCCAAAGAGCCAACCTACTTGATGGCTCCGGTCAAGATAGTGTCTGTCTTCCAGTGCTACAACCTGAACCCGCAGAAGTTTGAAAACCTGCTGCACACCTTCTTTGGAAAATACTGCCTGGACCTCAAGGTCACAGATAGCCAAGGCAAGCTGCATATCCCACGGGAATGGTTCATCGCGCCGATTGACTGCATTGAGCTTGCCATTCAGCTTCTCATCAATGGCGAGATCGTTCACTACCGTTATGACGGCGAAAGTGAGCAAGTAGTAGAACGAGAATAGGAAAGAGATGATGGAACAAGAAGACCTCCTCTATGACCCGCGTTTCCTGGAAGCCCATGCTGGTTCCATCATCACAGACCCTGCTACCGCTATCGTGGAGCTGGTGGCCAACTGCTGGGATGCCTATGCCACCGATGTCCAGATAACTTGGCCAGACTCATCACAAGGCAGGCAGTTCAAGATTAAGGACAACGGCAAGGGCATGACCTTGGAGATGTTCCAAGGCATTTGGCGAACGATGTCCTATGACAAGATTGGCGCAGAAGGTCCACTCTCAGACCCACCGCCAGGTGTTGAGGGTTCTCCCCGTGCAGTGTTTGGAAAGAATGGCAAAGGCCGCTTTGCATCGTTCTGCTTTGCCAGCAAGTACACCACTGCATCCACACGAGATGGCCAACGCTTTGACTGTGAAGTTAGCACCTCCAGCACTCGCCCCCTTGTCATCAACAACATCTCTTTTGAGGCTGACAAGCAGGTAGGGCATGGCACCGAGATCGTAGGCACTGGTGACATTCGCTCGCACCTGTTCACCGAGGAGCAGGCACGCGAGCTGATTGGTAGCCGGTTTCTCTTCAATCCTGCCTTCAAGGTCTCGATCAACGGTAAGGCGATCACCTTCAATGACATACCCGCACTGCTGTCTCAAGAAGACCTTGAGGTTCCGGGCTATGGCACCGTCAAGATCTTGCACATTGACAGCAAGAAGCCGAACAAGACGACCAAACAACATGGCATCGCATGGTGGGTTCAAAACCGTGCTGTAGGCCAGTGCAAATGGTCGGGAAGCGACTACGAGCGCATCTTGGATGGACGCACCTCAGAAGCCAAAAGATTTATTTTTATCGTTCAAGCTGACTACCTCAATCAGAGGGGTGCTGTCGCCAGTGACTGGAGCGGGTTCAACGACGAGAACCCAGCATGGACCGAGACACGCACGCGGGTTCAAGACAGGATTCGCCAAATCATTTCTGACACAGGTGAAGCGAGCAAGACCGCCCTCAAGACCAATGTAATGACCAAGCTTGGCAACTCCATCAATGGGTTGTCGTTGCTCTCCAAGGAACGTGTGCAGACCTTCGTCGCGCAAGTTGTGGACAAGCTGCCATCCTTTGGTGAATCTGAGATCGTCCAGCTTGGCTCACTTCTCACCAACCTTGAGAAAAGCAAGTCGCAGTTTGGATTGTTGGAGCTTCTACACGACCAGAAGCCCGATGACTTGGATGCTCTTCATAGCATCCTCAGTGACTGGTCAATCGGCATGGCGAAGCTGGCTCTGGATGAAATTCAAACCCGCCTCAAACTCATTGGTGAACTGCGCATCAAACTCAAGGTTGTAGGCATTGATGAAGTGCATGAACTACAGCCGCTTTTTGAGCGTGGCTTGTGGATGTTCGGTGCACAATTTGAATCCATTGAGTTCACGTCCAACAGGGGCATGACCCAGGTTATCAAAACTATTTTCGGTGACAAGAAAGGCAAGGGAACAAGGAATCGTCCTGACTTCGTTGCCCTGCCTGACAGCAGCATTGGTTTTTATGCAAGGCCCTCCTACAACGCGCAACACGATGAAGACGGCGTTGATCATCTAGTCATCATTGACTTGAAGACCACGGGCCTGAGCCTTGGAGGGAAAGAGCAAGATCAAGTTTGGAAGTACGTGAAGGAGCTTCGTGCCAGGGGCTACCTCAAGAAGCATTCCAAGGTTGATTGCTTCGTGCTGGGCGATGCCATAGAAGATGGCGAAAGTGAGCCGACATCCAAGGGCGATGAAGTCACTATCTTCCCGATGCTGTACGAGACGATTTTGAACCGTGCCGAAAAGCGTTTGCTCAACCTTCATTCTAAGGTGAAGGATGCTCCATTCCTGCTGGAGCAGCAGGAGCAGCTCAACGAATTTCTTGAGCCCGTGCCGGTAGTGCAACCCGAACTTGCGGCAGTCAAAGCTTGACAAAGTCTCTTCTTCTTGTTGACCTTGAGAACGCAGCACAGCTGCGATGGCCTCGCCGTCGGGCAGCGGCTGAGCAGGATCCAGCCAGCCTTGCGCACGCGCGATGTGGCGCCACTGCTCGGCCTTGGCCGCCCCATACGCGTACGGCCACGATGTCGCGGTCGGAGTCGCACTGGCGCATACGCGTAGGGCCTGTCGATAGTGATTCTCCTGCGCGCCATCGCAGGCCCTCCGGGCAAAAGCCCAAAGAGTAGAGGCGGCGTCGTTCAGTTCGAGACGCCCGTTGCCCAGCGCCTGCTGGCTCCAATGTGCCGATCCGCGACTGGCTCCTATAAGACGTCGGTGACACACCCGGCACGCAACGCCTGCTTCCGAGCGTGAGTTGAAGGCGTAGATCACCTCAGGGGGGTGATACGCCTATCGGCGTCTGGCATAACTGACCTGCCCCCTTCCGCCGTACCAACGAGGCGGAAGTCCGGGTTGAAGATTACTTGATCTCGCTGCTTGAAGCCGGTGACGGCTGGTTCTCGGTGCGATGGCGTTGAGCGAACTGCGCCGGCGGTATGCGACCCAGGCTTGCCGTTCTCCGCCTCCAGTTCACGCAAGCGCTTGGCATCCGTGGCCTGCATGCCGCCGTACTTGGCACGCCACTTGTAAAACGTCGCGTCGCTGAAACCGCCCTGGCGACACAGCTCCTTGATCGGCATGCCAGCTTCGGCCTGCCGCAGGAAACCGATGATCTGCTCCTCGGTAAATCGGCTCTTTTTCAGGTCCATCATTCTCCTGGTTGATGGACTTCACGACCTTTATGCCGGTACGGCTGGGAGGGGGCAGGTCATAACGAATGTAAGCTTTCCGGCGGCGAATTAGGCGATGCGAATGGGGGTGATGGGGCTGGTTCCACCCGTTCGCCTCACGTTGGACCGGCCATCCGAATGGGGCCGTGGCAGCCCGCTGTGAGCGGCAGCTTTCAGAGGTGCTGCGGCCATAAGCGCCTCTGCCCGTCGGTTGACCGGTGGTGATCGAAGCAGCCGCCCAAGCGCCTGACCGCGAATGACTCTGACCCGCCTCAAGGAGACGCCCGCAGATGCCTTGAGCCACAAGTGATGCGGTCAGCTTGTCTACCGCTCCAAAGCACAAATGGCAGAGTTGGCAGGCAGCTCATAGTCCTCGCAGTTCGATTCAAATTTCTTTCAATCACATATCACCACTGCGAGTTGAACCTCAGTTTCAACATCGGTCCAAGTAGCCCCTCCCCGCCCGGCACGCCCCATCAGCGCTGCCGGGCGTTATGCCGTCTCGGTAGCGCCAGAACTGTCCGCAGTCCCTTCCTCCAAGCCCCGCGTGTTCACCACCCGGGGCTTTTTCTTTGTCCGTTCGTTCCTTCGTTCTTCTGTCCTTCACATCACACATCCAAGGAGATTTCCTCGTGCTCAGTTGCCCCCAATGCCAATCCCCCCGCGTCGAGACCCTCGACCATGGTCGCACCACAGGCGCCGCCATCGGTGCTATCGCAGGAGCCGCCAGCGGCGCCGCAGCAGCGCTGCGGTCCGCCCCACTCGGGACCAGCTATGGCTCGCTCGTCGGCCCCGCTGGAGCCGTCCTCGGGGCCGTGGCCGGAGCCGCCATGGGTGGCCTGAGCGGCGGCGCCGTCGGCTGCGAGATCGGCAGTCAGATCGGCAAGGCCGTCGATCAGAACTGCCTCAAGAACCATCACTGCCTGGAATGCGGGTACCGCTTCCGGGATCCCTACGCGTGAGCTCCCTCCCTTTTCAGGCTTCGCACTTTTCTTACTTCCCTCCCCTCGTTCTCTTTTCATTCATTTTCTCCAAGGATTATTTCGATGGCACATCTAGTTCAAACCATGGCCTATGTCGGCGAGACCCCCTGGCACAACCTGGGTCAGCAACTGCCCGCCAAACAACCCATCGATGTCTGGGCCCGCGAAGCCGGCATGGACTGGACTATCCGCGAGGCCCCCGTGCGCTATATGGCGACGGAACCTGGCACGGGCAGCAACGCAGCCTCTTCCGTCTCCGCGCTGTATGCCGAACCCATGGAGTTTCCCGACCAGAAGGTGCTGTACCGCAGCGACACCAAGGCACCTCTGTCCGTGGTCAGCGCCCGCTACCAGGTCGTGCAGCCCAAGCAAGTGCTCGAGTTCTATCGGGATCTGACGGAAGTCTCTGGGTATGAACTGGAGACCGCCGGGGTTCTCAAGGCCGGGCGCAAGTTCTGGGCCCTGGCCCGTACCGGCAAGTCCTCGGCGCTCAAGGGCAACGATGTGGTCAATGGCTATCTGCTGTTGGCGACGTCCTGCGATGGGACGCTGGCGACCACGGCCACACCGACGACAGTGCGCGTGGTCTGCAACAACACGCTGTCGATTGCCCTGTCCGGAACGTCGAGTGCGATCAAGGTGCCGCACAGCACCAGCTTTGATGCGCAGGCAGTCAAGAAGCAGCTGGGCATTGCCGTCTCGCAATGGGACGGTTTCATGTACCGCATGAAGACCCTGTCCGAGCGCAAGGTCAAGAGCCATGAGGCCATGAACTACTTCCTCAAAGTCCTGTGCCAGACGGATGGGCATGCGGATGCATCTGCAGGCCTGACCAATGAACGCGCGCTGAAGAAGGTGCAGGCCATGTACGAGGGCCAGGGCCGGGGAGCGGAGTTGGCCGCCGCCAAGGGCACGGCCTGGGGTCTGCTGTGCGCCGTCACCGAGTTCGTAGACCACGAGCGCCGGGCGCGCAGTCAAGAGTACCGGCTGGACAGTGCATGGTTTGGCCAGGGCGCTGCGCTCAAGCAGCGGGCGCTGGAGCAGGCGTTGCAGTTGGCGTCATGACGGTGTCTGCCGTTCTTTGCGGTTTATCCATCCACCCTCACCGCCCTTCACGGCATAGACCCCGGCTCCTTCAGTGGACCGGGGTCTTTTGTTTTGGAGGGCGGTGTGGCGTCGTGGTTGTTGTTGCTTTTGTTGTTTTCACATTCAAGGAGTCAGCATGGTTCGTCCTGTTGTTTCACCAGGGTCTGAGGCGTCACCGCGTCACCGCCCTGCCCTTCGGCTGGTCAAGACCCAGGACCTGGATCGCGATCAGTGGTTGCAGGTGCGCAAGGGTGGCATTGGCAGTTCCGATGCGGCTGCGGCGGTCGGTCTCAATCCCTACCAGTCGCAGCTGGAGCTATGGATGGAGAAGACCGGACGTGCCCCCACTGCCCCGCCGGGCGATGGGGGTGCGGACGATCTGAGTCCGATGTACTGGGGCTCCCTGCTGGAGCCCATCGTGGCAGCGCACTACACGCGCCGTACGGGCAACCGGGTACGGCGCATCAACGCGGTACTGCAGCATCCTGAGCACCCATGGATGCTGGCCAATATCGACCGGGAGGTCCTAGGGGCTCCGGATGTGCAGTTGCTGGAATGCAAGACCGCTGGCATTCAAGGGGCCTGGCTCTGGCGCGATGGGGTGCCGGAGTATGTGCAGTTGCAGGTGCAGCACCAGTTGGCTGTGACGGGCAAACAGGCAGCGGATGTGGCGGTGCTGCTGGGCGGGCAGGAACTGCAGATTTTCCGGATCGAGCGGGATGAGGAGCTGATCGCCCAGCTCATCACCCTAGAGCGGGAGTTCTGGGGGTATGTGGAGCGGGGCCAGGCACCTCCGGCCGATGGGTCGGATTCGGCAGACCGGGCGTTGCGGGCGCTGTATCCCCGGGACACGGGTTTCACCCTAAACCTCCAGCATGACCTGGTGATGGGGGCGGTGTTCTCGGACCTGTTGGCGGTGCGAGAGGTGCTGGCGACCAACACGGCCTTGGAAGCCCAGCTCAAGCAAGCCATTCAGCAGCGCATGGGGGATTCCAGCCGGGCGGTGTTTGAGAACGGTGAGGTCAGCTTCAAGCGCAGCCGGGATGGGACGCAGCTCGATACAGCGCGGCTGGCCAAGGAACAGCCGGAGATCGTCAAGGCCTACACGGTGCCCAAACCTGGGAGCAGGAGGTTCCTGGTGCAGACCTGAGGCGGGTTCATTTTCATTCGAGGCATTCCCCAGACGGGCTTCATCGGTAACGGTGAGGCCCGTTGTGCTTTGGGGGTGCATTCACATTCAACAAGGAGATTCACATGCTCAAAGGGTTGGCTTTGACACCGCCCGTGATCGGGCGCATTGCAATTGGGCGGGTGGTGGAGAAGAACGGGCGTCGCCTACCCGAGAAGGACGATGAGTTCACGCTGACCAGCCAGGTGCAGAACAAGGAAGGGTGGGTGCCACATCCGGTGGATGCCCAACTGCGCAAGGAGTCGGGAGCCAAGCTGCGCAGCATTCCGGTGCGGTTGCTGTTTGATGACCCGGACCTGAGCCTCAGAGCGAACTACACGATGTTTGACCGGGCTACGGGAAGACCTCTGTGCGTGGGAGATGGGGAGAGCTGCAAGCGGGTGACCCTGTCGGGGATGCAGTCCCTGCCCTGTCCTTCGCCTGCGGTGTGTGCGCTGGCCCAGGATGGGAACTGCAAGCCGTATGGAAGGCTGCATGTGCGGGTGGAGGCGGATGACAGTACCGAAACAGGCACGGCTGGTGATGAGCTGGGCAGCTTTGTGTTCCGAACCACGGGGTTCAACAGCATCCGGACGCTGTCGGCTCGGCTGCGGTATCTGTTTGCGGTGTCCGGTGGACTGCTGGCAGGATTACCCTTGGAGCTTCGGCTGCGGGGGAAGTCCACCACGCTGTCGCACCGCACGCCGATCTACTACGTGGATCTGACTCTCAGAGCCGGTAGTAGTTTGGGCCAGGTCGTGGCGTTGGCGCGGCAGGAGCGTGAGCAGCAGGCTGCGCTGGGGCTGGATCAGGCAGCGCTGGATGAAGCAGCACGGCAAGGCTTGGCTCTGGGGGAGTTCGAGGAGTCGGAAGAGGAAGGTGTGGAGGTCGTCGAGGAGTTCTATCCAGAGCCTGGAACTGAGGGCGCGCATCCGGGGGATGGTGACGACTTGGGTAAAAGCAGGGCCAGAGCGCCATCTCCGCCGATTTCGCTACGGGGCAAGCTGCATCGCAAGCAGGAGGCGCTGGGAGTACGAGCCACCGCAACGGGTGATCCTGGGGCTTCCCATGCGGGTACCTGAAGGGCTGGTTCGGCGCTATGCCGTAGGGTTGGTGATGGAGACGGTGCCGTGTTATCGATACGGACCGGATTCAGAACCAGGTGCAAAGGTGCTTCCGGGGATTCTGGTGAGGCATCGAGCGCCGCCACATCGCACGGGGGCGGTGGCACTGCAGCAGGCAGTGGCCTTGCTCACTGGCGAGCGGGTGGCCGTGCCCTCAGTGACCAGTGCGGCCGGGGTGTTGCGCCATGCGCAGCGCTTACTTCCTGGATTCCAAGCTCAGCGGGTCTGGGAACAAACACCTTCGGACTTACTGGCGCTATGCCACGACGCAATTCACCACGGGGGGCTGGTGCTGCTGCTCTGGCAGTCGATTGCCAGGGAGGTACGGGGGGCTACCAGACAACCCCGCCCTGCACCTCAATGGATGCTGGTGGTCGGAGTGGAAGGGCCTTGGAGACCGGTGGGGGATGCATCAGGCAACGCCGTGTGCACAGAGGCTTCAGGACTCCTGGTCCTGGATACACAAGTGCATCCTGGGTGGGGATTGGGGCACAACCAGCATCTGGTCCCTGGGGCATATCCGCACCATGAGGCAGCCGTACGGGTGGCGGAGTTTCGGGCGGTGTGGTCGGCGCGTACGGTGGAGGGGGGACTGGACTGTGGGATAGTGATTTCGGCTCTAACTATCGCGCCTTCCACACACGGGTGATCGCTGCTTTCACCCCCCTTCAGCCTAGCCCAGTGAACTGATCCGATGGTGGTGCCAATGGGCCGCGTCCTGGGCGCTTGCGTTCCTTGGCTCCACTTCTTTGTGGGCGCTCTGGACGCAAGCGCATCCATGCCGTTTTGGGGGCTGTGTCGGATTCGTGGCGGTATTCAAGATCGAACTCTGCGGACTCGTGCAGTACCTGCTGCCAGGTAGTGCAACGGTATTTCTGAGGGGTTTGATCAGGGTGCCGTGCAAGCATCTGAGCCTTGACGGCTTCGAAGGGTGCCCAGCCCTCCCCGGCTATGGATCGCGTTTCCCATCGCAGCGCTCGCACGATCCCGGTATGTCGCCACTCGAAGCTGCCGTCGGGATTGATGCCGTTGAACACCATGTCCTGCCAGACATCTGTCTGCATGACAGCGGCCACGTCTTGCCGCGCTTTCTCCATGGTCTTCGCCCACACTCGCAGGTCTTGGTAGTGGGTGTCAATGCGCCGGTAAAGATCTTGCAGGTGATTGATGGCATCCAAACAACCTGCCTCTTCCCATAGGTGAAACCGAGACAGGAAGTGGTGAACGAGTTCATTGCGGGTGGACACCAGATCTTCAATCGCTGCCTTGGTCTGCAACCAGTTCTCAGCAGGCATCGTCACCCGAAAGCTGTGCGCGAAAGATATCCGGTCGGTAGGCGTCTTGCCCTCGGGCAGCAGATCAGACTCGTAGCCCTCTGGGACTACGAGCGATTCGAACATCTGCTTGACCAAGTTTCCGAGGGGCTGCCCCGAAAGCTTCTCGGCGCGAAGCGTGGGCTGAGCTTGCAGAGTCTCCACGGTCCCGGCGATTTCATGGTGCGCCAATACCTCCTTCAGCAACTGTTCGTACTGCTGGATGCGTATCAGGCAGCGTCCCATCAGGCGCTGGACATCGCGCTGTATCTCGGGGCCCGTCTTCTCTGGAGGCAATGGGTCGGGGGTCATGTTCGTGTTGACATCAGAACAGTGGGCTCTGCCTTGCTCAGGACACCGCCCTTGCACAGGCAATCAGATCACGAAGTTGTCGCGGTCCTTACCTGCAATCCACTGGGGCGGCTTGCCCCGGCCGGACCAGGTGGCACCGGTGTCGGGATCGCGGTACTTGGCGGCGACTTTCTTGGGCTGCGGCTTCCAGGGGAACACCTGCTGGGCAGTGAAGCCGAACTCCGCGATCAATTCATGGACGGTGGCCAGCGCCTGCACGGATTCCGCCTTGTGGGCCTGGGCGATTTGCGCGTCGAGGGATTTTTTCTGGGCCAGGAGTTCGGAGTAGCTGGGCATGGAATAGCGAGGAAACGAAGAAGAAGAAGAAGAAGAAGAAGAAGAAGAAGACTGCGACGATGGCAACGAGTCAGAGGGGTGGGGTGGTCAGCCTCAATGCTCCGGCCCAGGCACTGCTATGGGGCCGCAGTAGTGGATTGTGCCGCCTGTCCACCCTGCCGCCAGTCCTGCAGATCGGTGAATTCACGGCTGCATCCAGTGCACTGGAGGGTCTCGGTGTAGCGCATGGCGCCCGTCTCATCGCGTGCAACCACCCGGTGGTAGCTGCTGGCGCCGCAGTAGCCGCAGCGGTTGACAGTGGCGGGTGGATTCGTGGGCATGTCTCGGAAAGGGCTTGTCGCGGGGTGTTGCC